>OBXV01000023.1_pt1 | contig 243925 bp, 230 predicted proteins | sample 1495451 | NCBI WGS metagenome assembly OBXV01 (sample SAMEA2580178, study PRJEB22360) | human gut metagenome | biome: human gut; feature: human-associated habitat; material: faeces | place: Denmark | collected 2008/2010 | reverse complement strand
GTGGATAGGAAAGCAGGATGGAATGTGGACTTATATGTGGTTTTGAAGGTACAGGAACATGTATCTGAATAATCCTCCTTAGCTCAGTCGGTAGAGCATGCGGCTGTTAACCGCAGTGTCGTTGGTTCAAGTCCAACAGGGGGAGCTGGAAAATAAGGAGATATCACAAATTGTTAATGATTTGTGATATCTTTTTTTGCGTATTTCGTAAATGTAGGATTCCCATCAAAAAATTAACTTGTTTCTTTTAAAGAGGAAACAATGAAGAAATGAACTAAAATTTTAGGAAATAACTAAAATATTACTAAAAAAGAAAGAAAAATATTAGCTAATCTAACGAAAAATAAGAAAATATAGGTGATTAATTGACATAAATTTAGTTAAATGCTAGTATTAACTAAAATAATTTATATAAAAAGGAGGAGGAAATGAAACCAAGGATTAGTGAAAGTGAATTTCTGGAGCGGAAGCATAAAGTCCAGGGATTCATGGAGGATCAGGGGCTCGATTTGGTTGTGATGTATGCTGACGATCGTTATGTATATGGTCAGGCATTCGCCCGATGGATGGTAGACTATCAGCCGCAATTTGAAGCTGCATTTGTGCTCGTTCCACGAAAAGGTGAGATTGCGATTGTGACAGGGGCAGAATCAGTAGAATTTGCTCTGTGCACGTCAAGGTGTAAAAATGTTTATGCCATTTATGAGTTTTTACATCCAGACGAGGATTATCCTTATTGTGAGACTAGGGATTTTAGGGAAGTCCTCAAACTTTTGGAGGAGCAGTCCGATATTTCCATTGCAAATATTGGGGTTGCAGGAAGGTCGTTTATACCGTATGATTTATTTAAACGATTACTGGAATTATTTGGTAATGATCACGTCAACGATGTGGATGAAGAGATTTCCATGTTAAGAGCAGTCAAAAGTAACGATGAAATCGAAGTAATTCGTTATGCATATAAGATTGCGGATCATGGAATGGATACGGTATATAACAATTTAAGAGAAGGAATATCCGAAAGAGCGCTGGCAGCAGAAGCGGAATATGCGATGAGAAAGATGGGATCGGAAGGATTAGGGATTGAGTTGATGATCAATTCAGGTCCGGTAAACACATCACCAATCCTGTCAAGAACAACCTTTCGGGAATTGCAGGCGGGCGATCTGGTTGTGGCAACTTTGGCACCGCGATATGAGGGGTATCATGGGGCAATCGGAAGGCCTTTTGGGCTGGGGAAATTGCCGGATGAAATGAAACGGTATATCGAACTTGTGATGTTTGCGCAGGCTGAAACCGTAAAAAGACTTGGACCGGGCATAACAGGAAAAGAAATGGATGTTATTTCCAGGGAGCATATGAACCGGGCAGGATTTGCCAGGAATTTTGCATATTCAGGTATACACAGTGTTGGAGTCATTGAATTTGAAGCGCCGATCCTTTCTTCAAAAAGCGAGGTTGTTTTGCAGCCGAATATGGTATTTTCGGTCGACATACCACTGTTTTTGAACGATTGGGGCGGAATGAGATATGAAAGTGGATTTCTCATTACGGAAGCCGGATGTGAACCGCTGAGTCAATGGTCAGAAAATTACATGAAGCAACTTTAAAAGCAAAATCATTCATACAAATTAGCTGCTGTGTAGATGAGATTTTCTTCGGATAGTAATAGAAAGAAAGGAGAGGACCTGGTGAAATTAAAGATAAAAGACATTGCCAAAAAGGCAGGAGTATCTACTACGGCAGTTTCATTTGCGTTAAATGGAAAAGAGGGGATTAGCGAGCAGACAAGAGAAAAGATTCTACGCATTGTGGAGGAGGCAGGATATACATCAAAAGTATTAGAAAAACGGGAGAAACGATTTGATAAAGAAGTAAAGAATGCTTCGAAACTTATCATGCTTTTACATCTGACAAACTCAGACAGTAACGTAGAGGAAACGGAAGACACCTTTTCCTTTTATGAGATTATGCAGAAAGTGGAAAAGGAAATACATAAATACCAGTACAATTTGTTTTATAAATCGATCTCAATGGTGAATGATGATTGTACGGAAATCGAAAAGATTATAACATTCTATCAAATCGAGGGGATGCTGATCGTCGGAAACGGACTTCTGTCAAAGCAAATCAAAAAGATTGCAAACATGAATATCCCGATGGTTGTGGTAGGACAAAGCTTTCGGCAAAACAATCTGGATTGTATTGCCTTTGATAATTATGCGGGGGCATATGAAGCTGTTACCTATTTGAATGAGCTGAATCATAAAAGAATCAGTTATATTAAAACAGAGGGCAAGAGTAAAAGTCTGGAGGACAGAGAAAAGGGATACGATGCGGCTATGTCAGATCTGGACCTGGAGATGAATAAAAGGCATTTTGTTTGGGAGAAAAACGGGTTGAATCAGGAGCTAATCGAAACAATCCGACTGGAAGGGCCAAGTGCTTTTTTGGCAGAAAACGACTATCTTGCGGTCGATGTGATTAAAGAATTTCAGCAGGCGGGAATCAAAGTTCCAGAGGAAATGTCAGTCATGGGATTTGATAATATTGTGGTAGCAGATCTGGTGACACCGGAGCTTACAACGATGGATATTTCCTGGGAAAGAATTGCGGAATTATCTGTAAAGCGGTTGATGGAAAAGATGAAAGGAGAGAATGTGGGAACTCTGAAGATCATTTTATCGGCTGAATTGGTAGAAAGAAAATCTTGTCGAAAACTTTAATGTAGTGCAGTTGAAAGAGAAGAGTAAATTGCGGTCAAAAAGGGGAACGGTTTCCTAAGGAGGATGATGTCATGACGACGATTATGGATGTAGCAAAACTGGCAAAGGTATCAAAGACTTCGGTATCTCGTTATCTGAATGGGCAGAATGTTGGGCACATGTCCGAAGAAACAAAGGAGCGGATTATTGCTGCGATTAAGGAGCTGGATTATCAGCCAAACAGTATCGCGAGAAGCCTGAAACAGAAATCAACAAAAGTGATTGGACTTGTAGTAAATGATATGAGTAATCTCTTTTTCCTTGAGATTATCAGAGGGATTGAGATGGAGCTGAAGAATTCAGGATATAATCTTCTCGTATGTAATTCTGACACGAATGTAGAGATGGAGTTACAGTGTTTGAAGATGTTGGAGAAGAGACAGATTGATGGTGTGATTTTAATCGGAATGAATATGCCGGTTTCACATATTGAAAAAATACGGACAGAGTTTCCGATTGTTCTTATGGAGCGGGATCCAGGAAAGACCAATCTGGATTCGGTACAGATCGACAATAAGGTAGGGGCATATGAAGCAGTAAAACATCTGATTGAAAGAGGGCATCAGAGAATTGCTCATATTACAGGACCGTTTATTTCCACAATGGCGATGGAAAGAAAAGAATCATATGAGGAGTGCCTGAAAGACTATGGCATTGAGGTATGGCCACAATTTATCGTGTCAGGCAACTATAAGCTGGAGAGCGGCTATGCAGGGATGCAGGCTCTGATGGCATTAAGGGAAAAGCCGACAGCGGTATTTTGTGCGAACGACTATATGGCGATGGGCGCACTGAGATTTTTGATGGAGCATAATTACAAAGTACCCCAGGATGTGGCGCTGGTCGGATATGATGACATCATGGTTTCGAAAATGGTAACGCCGTCTTTGACTACAGTCAGACAGCCGGTGTGGGAGCTGGCCGGTGTGGCGACGAGATTATTACTTGAGAGAATCAAAGAAAAAGGGCAAAAGGAGCATAAGGGACAAAAGGTTATTATGCAGTCGGAACTGGTGATCAGAGCTTCCTCCTGATTAGCGGCAGAGGGAGAGAGGAATGCAGAAACACGATAGGAGTAACATGCAGGAAGTCTGGGAGAAGTTAGTAGATTTTGGAATCAAGCCGATGGGCTCAGATAATCTGCAAAGGGCAGGAGAATATTTATATCAGGTCATGGCGGAAATTTGTGACCAAGTTGAAATACATCAGTATCAGGTACCTTGCTGGGAAGTAAAGGACTGGAGACTGGAAGACCAAAATGGAAAGGAAATCAAATCATACTTATTTTTAGAAAGCGGATCTTCTGAGAAGTTTGAAGGTTATGTTGAATTTGCTGGGTATCACCGGGTCTGGGATATGTATGTATGGAGACGATATAAAATTGTAGATGCAGAAGGGAGAATCTGTGCGTATATTACTGTTCGGGAGAACGAAGGAGCAATTCCGCAGATGCTATTTGCAAAATCAGATTTACCGCACTTTATGGTGGGAAGTAAAGAGGAAGCAATCTTGAAAGAGGCAGAAAAAAGCAGAGCGCTTTTAAGAGGATTTGCGGAAACAAAGATAAATAAAAGCGGGTATTGTAGGAATTTGTCTGGTGAGATAGGAGAAGGAAGGGAAAAAGTCATTCTTTGTGCCCATTATGATACTGTTTATTCTACGGTAGGAGCATATGACAATGCGGCCGGCACAGCGGTGGTTTTGGAAACGGCAAGACAACTGACTCAGTATGGGCTGAACAAGAAAATCGAGATCTTACTGACAGATGGAGAAGAATTTAACTTGAAAGGCGCCAGATTCAGAGCGGCAGAAGAGCGGGGGGATATTTCCTTTGTGTTGAATATCGATGGAGTCGGGAGAGAAGACATTCTGGAAGTATGGTGTGGACCGGAAACCTTTGAACGAAAAGTAAGAGCAGTGCTTGATAAAAGCAAGGAAAAATTTATTCCGCGGTATATTTGCCCGCCACCTCCAGGAAGCGACCACGCGCCGTTTTATGAGAAAGGGATTCCGGTGTGTATGCTGACGTTTAACGATCAGGGGATTTTACATACTCCGGAAGATATCATTGAGAAGTCAAAGCTGCGCAATATGGAAAAGATGGTTCGGCTCAACTTAGAACTTTTAGAGCGGATTGGTGTGATACAAAGAGATACGAATTAAGATTGGAGGCACATTATGGGAAGAATGAAGAAATTATTAGCTGTATTGCTGATTGCCACTATGGCGTTTGTAATGACGGGCTGTTCAACAGAAGAAGGAGGGGGAGACGATAAAGGTGGAGATAAAAAAGTAATTGGCGTTTCCCTTATGACTTTGCAGTATGAGTTTTTCCAGGATATAAAAGCGGGAATTGAAAAGGCAGCCGGGGATGATTATGAAATTGTATTTAATGACCCGAACATGGATCTTCAGGCACAAATTGACGCGATTGAGAATTTCTGTGCCCAGAAAGTCGACGCGATTATTCTTACATGTGTAGACGGGGAGGGAATTATTCCTGCATTGGATACATGCGAAGAGGCTGATATTCCGGTTATTACAGTTGATTACAAGCCAAGTGGAGGAAAATATGAAACATATATTGGCTCAGACAATTTTCTTGGTGGACAACTGGCCGCAAAATGGGCTTTGAAAAATGTATTAGATGGAAATGAGGAACCTAATATAGTGTTCTTAAATAATCCAATGTCCGTTGCTTCCGTAGAACGTGTCAATGGATTCAAGGATATTCTTGAAAAAGAGGTTCCGGGGGCGAAGATTGTAGCAGAACAGGGGGGAGACTCCAGAGAAGCTTTTATGAGTATTATGGAAGATGTCCTGATGGCGAACGACAGGGTAGATCTTGTGTTCTCCTATAGTGCGGACGGAGGCCTAGGATCCTATGACGCGATTCAGGCAGCGGGAAGAGAAGATGAAGTGTCGGTCATTGGATTTGATGCGTCAGACGAAGAACAGTCGGTGATTAATGAGGGGGGATGCTACAAGGGAAGCATTAAGCAGTTCCCGGAGAAGCTGGCTGAGACTGCTGTGGAATGTGTGGAAAAAGTGTTAGATGGAGAAACATTGGAAGAGGATATTGGAGTAGAGGTTGGCGTATATACAGCCGACGGCATTGTTTATGCGGACGAGTTACAATAAAGGATGATAAATATGGAAAAAAAGAAAATACTGGAATTTCAGAATATCAGCAAATCATTTGTTGGGGTGAAAGCTCTTTCCGATGTCAGTTTTTCAGTAAGAGAAGGAGAAGTACATGCTCTTTTAGGGGAAAACGGAGCTGGCAAATCCACACTGATGAAGATCTTGTCCGGCGCCTATATGAAAGATGCAGGGAAGGTGTTTCTGGATGGACAGGAAATTCAGGTGAAAAACACGAAAGAATCAGAGCGATTGGGAATTTCTATTATTTATCAGGAATTAAACCTGATACCGGAATTGTCAGTAGCCGAGAATATTTTTTTGGATCGCCAGCCAAAGAGAAACGGTTTTATTGACTGGAAGCAAATGAATCAGGATGCGGAAAAAATCTTGGAGGGGATCGACATGAAGATTCCGCCGAAAATGATTGTTTCCACATTAAGTGTAGCACAGCGGCAGATGGTGGAGATTGCGAAAGCGGTCTCCCTGGGCGCACGTCTGGTCATCATGGATGAACCCACCTCGACATTGACAGAAGGTGAGACAAGAAAATTATTTCAAGTCATTTCTTCGTTGAAACAAAGAGGAATTACGATCATTTATATCAGTCATCGGATGGATGAGATATTTGAAATCTGTGATTCCTACACGATTCTCCGAGACGGAACATTCATCAGCTCGGGTGATATTGCGGATGTTTCACTGGATAAGATTATCGAGGATATGGTGGGGAGACCTCTGACACAAGTATTCCCGGAGAGAAACAATAAGATCGGGGACGTCATTTTGGAGGCGAAAAATATCAGCAATGGGAAGGAAGTAAAGGACGTTTCGTTTACATTAAGAAAAGGAGAGATTCTGGGATTTGCAGGACTGGTTGGAGCAGGAAGAAGCGAAACATTAAAAGCAGTGTTTGGTGCGGATAAAAAGGCCAAAGGGGAAATTTACATGAAGGGTCAAAGGGTCAATATCCGTTCTCCAAAAGATGCGATCCGGTATGGAATCGGTTTCCTGCCGGAGGAAAGAAAAAAGGAAGGCCTTGTGACAGATTTGGCCATTGTAGATAATGTTCTGATGGTAAAGCCAGAAAATGCAATGCATCATGGACTGTTCTCTATGAAGAAAGCCGAAGAAATATGCCAAAAGTATATTGAAGAACTCCTGATTAAGACGCCTTCTGATCAGCAAAAAGCAAAATTCTTAAGTGGTGGAAATCAGCAGAAAGTGGTTGTAGCAAAGTGGCTGAACTGTGAACCGGAAATTATTATTTTGGACGAGCCTACCAGGGGAATTGACGTAAATGCGAAACGGGAGATCTATAACATTATTGTAAAGCTGGCAGAACAGGGGAAATCAATTATTTTGATTTCATCAGAAATGTCCGAAATCATTGGTCTGTGTGACCGGGTAAATATTATGTCCGAAGGAAGAATTTCCGGAGAGTTATCCAGAGAGGAATTGAGTCAGGAAAGAATCATGAAGTTTGCGACAGGAGGGTGTTAAGCATGAAAGATAAAAAAACACAGTTAAAGAAAGTGAATTGGAATGACCTGGCAATTTTGTTGATTCTTGTCGTATTGGTGGTCATTCTGGCATTTATCAGGCCGGTTTTCCTGACACCGAATAACTTATTAAATATTATGAGGCAGGTATCCATTGTCGCGATCCTCGGAATCGGAATGACTTATGTTTTGATTTCCGCAGAAATTGATTTGAGTGTAGGTTCTCTGGTGGCGCTGTCCGGGGTTGTTGTGGCGATGATGTTAAAATCAGGAGTACCAATACCAATTTCTATTTTAGCAGGAATTCTTGTCAGCGTAGGATGTGGATTTTTAAATGGAGCAATTCATACATTTGCAAAAATACCATCATTTATTGTGACAATGGGAATGATGAATATTGCAAGAGGAATTGTACTTGTAATCACAAACTCCTACCCAATTACAGGACTGCCAGATTCTTTTAAAACATTTGGGCGTGGATACCTTGCTTTTATACCAATTCCGGTTGTCATTATGGCAGTTTGTTATATATTCGGTCATTCCGTGCTGAAATATACGAAATTTGGAAGAAGTATTTTTGCGATCGGAGGAAACATAGAAGCTGCCAAATTATCAGGAATCCAGGTGGCCAGAAATAAAGTACTCATCCATACGATCAGTGGTCTTACCGCTGGGATCGCCGGGGTAGTACTCGCATCCCGTCTGTTTTCGGGACAACCAAGTGCGGGTAATGGTCTGGAATTGGATGCCATCGCCGCATGTGTCATTGGAGGAACAAGTACTTCCGGCGGTAAGGGCAGATTATGGGGCACGCTGCTTGGTGCGGTGATTATGGGAATTATCACTAATGGTATGAACCTTCTCAGTATTTCTACGAACTGGCAGTATGTCATGCAGGGAGTCATCATTATCATTGCGGTAGGATTAGACCGAATCAAGAGTAACGATTAACATACGGGGATAACAATATGAGCAAAATAAAAAAAATAATTCATGACAATGAAGAGAAGTATATTCGTTTTTTAGCGAAATTAGTTGCCTTCGATACATCTGTTATTCGGCACGGAGAGGATGGTCAGGAGGCCAAAGCCCAGGAATGGCTTGCGAAGTATTTAGAAAATCTGGGATGCGAGATTGAGATGTTTGAGCCGGATAACGAAAAGTTGAAGGAATATCCGGGATATAATGCCGGACACAGTTATGTGAACCGCCCTAATCTGATTGCCACATATAAAGGGAGCGGTGGAGGAAAGACGCTTGTGCTGAACGGACATGTTGATACTATGCCATCAGGAGATCTGGCACGTTGGAAATACAACCCTTGGGAAATGACAGAAGAGGACGGAAAACTATATGGATTAGGAACGGATGATATGAAGGGAGGATTGGCTTCGGCCATCCTCGCACTCCAGACCGTGATCGAAAGCGGATACCAGCCAAGAGGAAATATTATCATTCAAAGCGTTGTGGATGAGGAAGGAGGAGGGAATGGAAGTCTCTCTTGTATTGTAGAACGTGGCTGTAATGCGGACGGTGTGATTATTGCGGAAGGAACGAATATGGAGGTATTTCCCGTGAACCGGGGCTGCTGGCTCGGGGAAATACAGGTGGATGGCAAGCCGATTCATGCAAGTCTGAAAGGATTTGGGGAAAGCGCCATTGAGAAAATGGTGAAAATTATGTATTCTCTGGATGAGCTGGAAAAGAAATGGATGACAACGAAACGAAATCCACTTCTAGCTCCCCCAACGTTCAACTATGGATATATCCAGGGGGGTGTTGCGGCATCTACAGTTGCGGATCATTGTATCCTGAAGTTTGAAGTCGATTACTTCCCGTCAGAGATAGATAAATTTGGCTGCTGGCATAAAGTGGATAAACAAGATGTGAGACAGGAGGTGGAAGATCATATCCTTGCAATGGCGAAAGGAGATCCATGGATGAAAGATCATTTGCCTAAAATTACGTGGTTTCAGGATTGCTCTCCGTTTGAGACGGATACCAGTCACCCACTGGTGCAGCAGCTTGCGGATGTAGCGGAAGAAGTGACCGGAAAACGGGTGATTAATGGAATGTCGGCAGGATGTGACGCACGGCATTTTACCAACGTAGCACATGTCCCGACAGTAGTATGCGGACCGGGTATCTGCCATAATGCACATGTATATAACGAGTATCTGTCGAAGCAGCAGTATTTTGAAGCGATTGAAACCTTTGCCAATATGATTATGGAATGGACAAACTAGGGAAGTATGGTATTCCGTATGACAGAAATTTATCTGGACTATCTACAGACAGGAAGGAGGAAATCAAGTGGTAGGGAAATATGAAGAAGCGAAAGAACAATATCGCGGATTAGGAATTGATACAGAACAGGTTTTGGAAGACATGCAGAATTTAACCATTTCCATGCATTGTTGGCAGGGGGACGATCTGGGTGGATTTGACCACGATGGGCCTTTGTCAGGTGGAATACAGGCCACAGGGAATTATATCGGAAAACCGAGAAATGTAGAAGAGCTGATGAAGGATTTGGACCTTGCGTTTTCTCTGATCCCCGGCAAGAAGAAACTTAATCTTCATTCCAGCTATGCGGTATTTGAAGCGGGACAGTGGGTGGATCGTGACAAACTTCGTCCGGAGCACTTCCGGAAATGGGTGGAATATGCAAAAGAGAGGAGCCTGGGGATTGATTTTAATCCGACATTCTTTTCACATGAAAAAGCAAAACAATTCACACTGTCGAGTCCGGATGAATCGATTCGAAAATTCTGGGTTCGGCATGGACAGGCTTGTGTCAAAATTGCACAGTATTTTGCGGAGGAACTGGGAGAACCATGTGTACTGAACATTTGGATTCCGGATGGTTTCAAAGATGTTCCGGGAAACAGGTTAGAACCAAGAAGAAGATTCAGTGATTCCCTCGACGAAATCCTGTCGATTGATTATGACAAGGAAAAAGTGTTCGTCAGTCTCGAATCAAAAGTTTTTGGAATCGGGTTTGAGTCGTGTACGGTGGGATCCAGTGAATTCTGTATTAACTATGCGGCGAAGCATGGGATTATGGCACTGATGGACAACGGACATTATCATCCGACAGAGACGGTATCTGATAAAATATCTTCCATGCTGCTGTTTCACAAGAAGCTGGGGTTGCATATTACACGCCCGGTGCGTTGGGATTCCGATCATGTGGTCCTCTTTGATGACGAGACCAAGGAGCTTGCCAGAGAGATTGTAAGATGTAATGCAATGGATCGGGTGTTCCTTGCCACAGATTATTTTGACGCCAGTATCAACAGAGTTGCTGCATGGATTATTGGGATGAGAAATGTACAAAAGGCATTCCTGTATGCTTTCCTACAGCCAAATGAAATAATGACCAGATTACAGGATGAAGAACAATTTACAGAATTGATGGTTCTCCAGGAGGAACTAAAGTTTTATCCATTTGAGGATATTTGGAATGAGTTTTGCAGGAGGAATCAAGTACCCGCAGGTGGAGAATGGATGTCACAGATTCGTGAATATGAAGAAACTGTTTTGAAAAAGAGAATGTAAATATTATGGAAGGATATCGATTAGGACTTTATGAAAAAGCAATGCCGGATGAACTGAGTCTGGAAGAGAAGCTTCTTTTAGCAAAAAAAATCGGGTTTGACTATGTGGAAATTAGTATTGATGAGACAGAGGAGAAAATTTCAAGACTGGATTTTGACAAAAAAAGAAAAAATGAACTGCATCAGTTTATGACAGAACAGGGAATTTTCTTTGAGACCATGTGTTTGTCCGCTCACAGAAAATATCCATTAGGAAGTGCAGATCGGAAGGTTCGGAAGAAAAGTCTGGATATTATGAGAAAGGCGATTGTGTTTGCCAGAGATCTTGGAATTCGTGTAATCCAGCTTGCCGGCTATGATGTATATTACGAGAAAGGAACCAGGCAGACTCGTAAAAATTTTCATATGGCATTAAGGCAATGTGTCGAATATGCATCAGAATTTGGAATTATTCTTGCATTTGAGACCATGGAAACAGAGTTTATGAACACGATAGGGAAGGCACGTCAGGTCGTCAACAAAGTAAATTCTCCCTATTTGCAAGTATACCCGGATATCGGAAATATTTATAATGCTACCGATGACTATCTGGGAGATATCAAAAAGGGAAATGGACATATCGTTGCGGCACATTTGAAAGAAACAGTAGAAGATGTTTTTCGTGATATGGAATACGGACAAGGGAGAGTTGATTTTAAAACATGTATTTTCCAATTTCGCAGCCAGGGCGTAGCAAGGTTTACATGCGAGTTCTGGTATGATAAAAAGACAGATCCGGAAGAATATATTACGAGAAATTATCGGTATATCAGGGGGTGCTTTTAGAGATGGGAAAAAAGTATCTTTTGGGAATTGATAATGGGGGGACATACAGTAAAGCAGCTTTGTTTGATCTTCATGGAAACCAGGTGGAGAAAAGATCGATTCAGATACCGGTTTACGCCCCGAAAGAAGGATATACCCAGAGGAAATTGGAAGAGATTCGGGATGCAAACTTTCAAATTGTCAGAGAGCTTGTGAAAACATGTGATGGGGAAATTCTTGGTGTCGGCATTGCGGGACATGGGAAAGGGCTCTATCTTCTTGACAGAAAGCGGGATTTTTTGTACTTCGGTATCGGATCGACAGATAAAAGGGCGCTGGAATACGAATTAAAATGGAAAGAAGATGGGACAGCCAGAAAAGTATTTCAAAAGACGGCCCAGCAGGTCATGGCTTGTCAACCTGTTGCGCTTTTAAGATGGCTGAAGGAGTATGAACGTATCGTTTATGAGAAAATAGGGTATATTCTTTCCATAAAAGACTTTGTCCGTTTCTGTCTGACGGGAGAGGTATATGCGGAGTATACAGATATTTCCGGAACCAATTTGCTGAATCTCAGGACAAGGAAGTATGACAGGGAGCTGTTACAGGAATTTGGGATACAGGAGATGTATGAATGTCTGCCGGAAATTAGAAAGGCTTCTGATATTTGCGGAAGAATATCCAGGGAAACGGCGAAGTGGACCGGACTTTCGGAAGGGACCCCGGTTGTGGGTGGAATGTTTGATATTGACGCCTGTGCACTTGCCATGGGGAATATCAGGCCGCTTGATATGTGTGTGATTGCAGGAACATGGGGGATTAATGAATATGTTTCTGAAAAATTAATTGATGATGGATCCGTTGCAATGAATTCTATCTTCTGTGAACCGCAATATTGTCTGGTTGAAGAAAGCAGCGCCGCTTCGGCTGGAAACCTGGAATGGTTCTTAAAGTTGGTAAACGAAAGGGACTACGACAAAATTAATGAGATGGTGGAGCATGTTCCTGTAGAAGCGGATCATCTGTATTATATGCCGTTTTTATATGCGTCAAATGAAAATCCACTGGCAAAGGGAATGATGATCGGTTTGGATGGTTTTCATACTGCACAAAATATTTGCAGGGCAGTCTATGAAGGAGTAGCATTTGCACATTATACTCATATTTGTGCTTTGCTAAAGGGCAGAAAGAGACCTGACGTGATCCGTCTGGCAGGCGGCGTAGCAAACTCAAAAGTATGGTCTCAAATGTTTGCGGATGTATTTGGAATCCCGCTTCGTCTGATTCAGGATGTGGAATTGGGTGCAAAGGGGGCGGCTATGGCAGCAGGAATTGGGGCCGGTTTGTTTGCGGATTACGGTTCAGCGGTGGATGCGTGCGTACGGGAAGGGATTACAATCTATCCAGATATCGAAAAAACAAAGATTTATCGAGCCAAGTATGAAAATTATAGGCGGATCATAGAAGCGATGGATAGAGTCTGGGCAACACTTTAGACATGGCCAAAGTAATTTTAAGCATGTTTTCTTTCGCTTTTTAGATATAATATAATCGGACAAAGGGCTGTCGGTTCTTTCCCGGCGAGCCCTTATTTGTAATGGGCGTGAGATAAAGTCCGGGCTTGTCAGAGGTATTGGCAGCCGTTAGCAATCCTGTGATGTGTCTTTTCGCAATTTTGATGAATCGTTACAGGGATTACAAAAAAATAAAAAAAGTACTTGCTTTAGGGAAAAGAATGTGGTAATATAAATATCGGTCGTCACACTGACAAATGAAAAATAGGGCTCCGTGGTCAAGCGGTTAAGACATCGCCCTTTCACGGCGGTAACACGGGTTCGATTCCCGTCGGAGTCATTTATAAAAAAGCTTGCATTTTTTGTAAAATGTGATAATATAATATAATGTATGGCGCAGTAGCCAAGTGGTAAGGCATAGGTCTGCAACACCTCGATTCACCGGTTCAAATCCGGTCTGCGCCTCTCAAAAGAGCTTGTATTTACAAGCTCTTTTTTATATATGAATTTAACGTGTTGAGCATGGGGGATGTTTTGATGATCCGAAAAAGCAAGAGCGATTATCTGAATCACACAGGTGAACTTTGACAATAATATAAGACTTGACTTAAAATTTTTATTCAGTTACTCTTGAATAAGAGTTACCGGTAGCTCTTTATCTCATTTATTTTATAAGGAGCGTGTAAAAATGTACCATGCACATTTTAGGGGAACACACTATGAAGCAGGTTTTCGGTGGGGTTCTTTACTGCTAAAACATCAAAATATAATTTTGGAAAATATTCCGTTTGAAATTACGCAGGAACGGATTGACTACGCGTTATCCTGTCTTCCCGTCTATAAGCAATATTACTGTGAAATTACAGAAGAAATCCAGGGGCTTGCAGATGGACAACATTGCGATGTCCATATTTTACAGGCAGTCTTGTTTAGTATGTACTCCATTCCGCCAGCGTGTAACTGTTCCTGTTTTGGATTCACTACAGGGCAGGAAATCCTGCTGGGACGGAACAGTGATTTTCTGACAGAAATGGAAAAACTAAATATGAATGTGATTTATAGGCTGACCGATGGAGCATATTCTTTTACGGGAAATACAACCGCCTTTGTAGAGGTTGAAGATGGAGTCAACGAACATGGTTTGGCTGTTGGTTTGACATCTGTTTATCCGCGCCAACGCAAGCTAGGATTTAATGCGGGATTGATTCTTAGATACCTGTTAGAAAAATGTCAAAATGTATCGGAGGCGATTTCCTGTTTGTACCAGTTACCGATCGCTTCTGCGCAGACACTGATTTTAGCAGATACATCCGGATCAGTAGCACTTGTTGAATGTAATTCGGAGCGTATACAAACTACAATGTCTTTAAGTAATCATCATTCTTTTGTTTGTGCTACAAATAAGTTCCATCTTACAGAGATGATAGGTTATAACAGTTCTGATATTGACGACTGGCTTGCAGAAACGCGGTTCCAAACTATGTTTTCAGCTTGTCGGGGGAATGAGGACTTTAGTCGGGCATTTGCGAAAAAGCTGTTATCCGGCGATTATGGTTTTCTCTGTCAATATGATAGGGGCACCGGAAAGGATACGGTATGGTCCGTGATTTATGATCTGAAGCGGCATAAGATTTATCGGTGTGAGGGCAATCCAAAGCGGCGACAGTTTAAGGAAGATAACCGTTTTCATTTTTAATGTTCATTCTGGGCATAACAGTAAAGATAAGTATCTGTCACCCATCGGTGATTACAGCAGGAAATCAGAAAAATGGTTTCCTGCTATTTCTTTGCTCTAACGCTGGAAAAGGAGAGAACCTATATTCCCCCATTGGTAACTACCAGATACCATTTTATAGACTTGCCGTCTGGAAACTTTACAGAAGCCATCTTATATTTATCTTCAGACTGTACTCTTTTACAATGATAGTAATAGGCGTTCATTTTTTTGGTAGTCGTTCTCTATGCGAAGCCGTAGATTTTTTCTTTACGGCGCTTGTTTTCTACTTTTAACTTCGCCGGTTGCAAGCGTAGTAATTTATTAATATACTTGCCACCCTTTTTTTGTGTTTTCTTCAAAGCGAGACCGTGAACCGGTCTTATTTTTATGCATAAAATGACAGTGAACGACAAGGAGAGAAGGTAATAAACGATGTTATAAGCAGACAGCAACATGATGAGTTTGACTGCAGGATGCAGGACGGACGTAAGAGAACCATCCACAGACTGAAAGAGGAACGTGACGGAGAAATGTGGCGTAAGGTTAACGGTTATGTGATTACGGCAGTGATCAGAATCGTGACGGGCTATGTATTGAAACTGATTGGAATGTAAAAGGAGGAATGACTTATGGTAGAAGCGATGCAGTTGGATATTTTTAAAATGGTGATGGAGAATCTCAATCTCCTGATTTTTGTGGCAGGGGTTATCTGTTTCCTGACCGTTGTGATTACCCAGGTGACAAAAGGACTGCCGGGACTGCGCAGCATCCCGACCGATTTACAGGTTCTGGTGCTGTCTGTGGCGTTTACCCTGGTGGCGTACTTTGCCTATGTGGATATGACGGGCTTCCCGGTGACATGGTACTTTGTCATTGCCATGATCGTGATCGGATTTGTCCTGGCACTGGTAGCGACCAAGGGCTGGACCTATGTGGCAGATCTATTCTGGAGATTCCAGCACAAGGGGGATGATGCAGATGCGGACGAAGAAGAATAACTTACTGAAACGAGGAAGGGCGGTTGCGTTGGCGGCCGTCCTTTTCTGTACCCTGATTTTTGGGACAATGGCCTTAGCGCCGCCGATTCGGGCGGAGGCGGCATCCATCAATGGATTACCAATCAACCAGAAGCTTCAGACCTTCAATGCGTCCAGCCGGTACGGGAACGGGATCAAGTACATCGTAGTGCATTATACCGGGGCTCCGGGAAGTGCCGCAAACAATGCGACCTATTTTTCAACTGGATACCGTGGGGCGTCCGCCCACTATTTTGTCGGGTACTCCGGGGAGGTCTGGCAGAGTGTGTCTGACAGTCTGTCGGCCTGGTCGGTAGGTGGAAACAAGTATCCGGGAACAGCCGGAGGAAGCGTCTATGGGAAATGCACCAACTACAACAGCATCAATATTGAGATGTGTGTAAGGACGTCCGGGAGCCGGAGTGATACGTCCAAGGACTGGTACTTTGAAAACGCCACGATCAACAGCACAGTGAAGTTGGTGCAGGGGCTGATGAAGAAGTACAATGTTCCCCTGTCCCGTGTGGTCCGGCACTATGATGTGGTCGGGAAATACTGTCCGAATCCGTTTGTACTGAACGACGACCCGGTAACATGGAGCTCTTTCAAGAGCATGGTAGCCGGGGACAAAGATCTGCCGCCGGATACGGGAAGTTCCAGTACATCCACAAAACCGTCCAAACCGTCCACTGGAGGATCTGTGTCCGCATCCGGAATCAATGTTCGGTATCAGGCATATGTGAATGGGCAATGGTTGCCGTGGGTGACAAACTATAATAATGTCAGTTCAGACGGCTACGCCGGGATTCCGTGCAGGGCGGTCACCGGACTGAAAGCGTATACAGTTGGCTCCCAGTCCGCAGTTGGAAATTTACAGTACCGGGTACACTTGAGGGGAGGCCAGTGGCTGCCGTGGGTGACGGACGCATCCGGAAAGGCTCCGAATGATTACGCCGGGATCTATGGACACGTTATCGACGGAATCCAGGTAAAGCTTGTCAACAAACCGGGATATCATGCGGAAGTCAGAGTACAGCTCACCGACCGAACCGGATGGCTTTCCTGGTCCAGCCAGTACAGCACGGGCGCGGATGCCTACGCCGGGATCTATGGGATCGGGATTGACCGGGTACAGATACGAGTGGTGAAGAACTAAAGAAATCTCTCCGGGGTGTAGACTCCGGAGGGAAAATATTGTATCATCTGTGTATTGGATAGGTTCAATTTTTGTGTTAAATGGCCGACTTTTTGTAGTAACTCAAAATCAAGAAATAGTACATTTACAACGGAAATCTGATCGGAGCTTCTCAAAAATCCATCTTTACGAGCTTTTGTTTTGCCGGCAATAAGACAAAGTAGGAATCATAGAATACAAGTCTGATTTTAATTCAAGGGGGGGTTGACAAATGATGGAAATTCGTAAGAAGAGCCGCGCCCGGGTCTGTCATCAGCCTACGCAGAGCCCATGTAAAAATCCTTCTCCGTAACTGCGTGACAGAGATGAATGGATATGTGAAACTTGTACAGGATTTATTTCCCCAAGCAAAGCCAACAAGGCGTATTATCGCATAATTCTTGAAACTTTGTGGCCGGTCGGACACGGGATACCTGGTCCTCTTGTTTCTGAAAAAGAAATAAGGAAAGCGATTGATGCATACAGAGGCAGCCCATACCGGGATCCCTTCCGACGGATGAGAGAGCTGCAAGGAGAAGAGGGGCTGCTCGGAATTGTGAAGAGTGGAAATAAGTATCAGCTAATCAGCCTTGAAATATCAGAAAAGCGGCATCCGAGGGGACATCTGAATGACTTGGAATGGGAAAGAATACGAAGACGGTATGGAGGGGTTTGTGCGGTATGCGGAAGAACTCCGGAGACAACTGGATTTCAGCAGGATCACAAGATTCCGAGGCTGAAGCGATGAAACGATAAACTGGCAGCCTCTTTGTGATGAGTGCAACAATTTCAAAAGTACTGCCTGTCGAAACTGCAGGCAGGATTGCAGGGCTTGCTGCTGGGCATTTCCGGAGAAATATAAGCCGATTATTATGGATGCTCCGACGATTCAAAGAATTAGAGATTATGCTGAAAAAAGAGGAGATAGCCCTGAGGAGCTGCTTCGGCGATTGGTTCACGAACATCTATCAGAGGAAACAGATAAAAATCAAGTATAAATATTGTATAGTAGAAGGACAGTTTTCTGATGGTAATCTTGAAAATGTCCTTCTTTTTTGATGGCAGTAAACGGATTGAAAATGAACTGAAAGAATAAAATAGCTATTTAAAATGCACAAAACGGAGAGACGAAAATTGTATATTTATCTGAATTTATACATTTTTCTAAAAAAAATTGACAAAAATATACGGGGGGGGGGTAAAATGTTTCTATCAGAAAATTTATTTATGAAAAAGTAAGGGAGTAGAAAGAAGAGCGAAAGACATGGTGCTGAAACATTATATAAAAAAGGAAAAAGTGAGGGTATTTGTCACTGCCCTTTGTCTTGGAGTGATCTATCTGGCGACACATCTGTGCGCCAGTATTCTTTTAAACATTTCTAATATTCTGTTCGTGATGTCCGCAGTGTATATCGTGGTCGGAGGGACGAGATATATCCGTAATGTTGGATTATTCAAAACATTTTCATACCTTGCATATAAAAGGCGGCGTCACAAATTGAAGGGGAACGAAGAACTTCGCCCTATGAGTCTGGCGGATTATACCGTCAACGTCGTTATGGATGAGAGAAGACAGAAACCGGTTGCGTTTCCGCTTTGTGCCGGTTGTACCTGTGCATTCTTATCGGCAATTTTAAATTACGTTCATTTCCGGATGTGGCCTTAACCATGAAAGGAAAGAAATATATGAAAAAAGGAGGGCAGGAGGGTTTCAACTGAATATTAGAAAAGCATTTTAAAAGAACGGGAGGAGATGACTCAGATGAAAAAAACTCGTATTTTGACAGCATTAATATTGTCAGCGACGATGGGATTGACAGCCTGTGGTGGCGGGGATTCTTCCAAAGAGACGTCAAATAAGGAAAAGTCTTCGGACGGGGAGAAAGTATTGAAAACATATTTTTCTGATACTCCGCAGACTTTGAATCCGCATACAACGGCAGACAATTATGAACTTTTGCTCGATATGAGTGCAACCTTGTACAGAGAGGTGTGGGACGAAGAAACAGGAGCCAAGACGTATGTGGCATCTTTGGCGGACGGGGATCCGGTCTGCAATGATGATGAGCATAAAGTCTGGACGATCAAAGTAAAAGACGGATACACCTTTGCGGACGGAACCGAGATCAATGCTGAGACGGTAGAATACAGTATTAAGATGTTGAATGATCCGAAGCTTGCGAATCGAAATGTTAACGCGACCAATTTTGAAAACGGAGATGCATACCTGAAAGGGGAGTGTGACTGGGAAGAAGTGGGATTTCAGGCAGTGGATGAGAACACATTGGAAGTAACATATGCAAAGAATTATGAGCCGGAAAGTGAAAAGGACGTAAAAGATCTGTTCTGCTTCGTAGGGACGGCGCTTGTAAAACCAGAACTTTATGAATCCTGTCTGAATGAGAATAAGACAGAATGTTCCTACGGCTCCAGCCTGGAAACATTTATGGCGTCAGCGCTGTATGAGCCAACTTCTCTGATTCAGGGGCAGTATCTGGAACTGACCAGAAGAACAGATGGAAAGGCGCCTCTGGAGGATGTCTTTACACCAGATAAAGTGGAATATCAGGCGATTACAGACGCGAACACAATCGTACAGATGTTTGAAAAAGGTGAGCTTGACGCGGTTGTCGCAAACCAGCCGGCATACGATGAATACGATGGTGCACGTTATGTTTATACCATCGATAATTACGGAATTTACCTGAATTCTGAGACGCCAACCTGTACGGCGCTAAAGGATGTGAATCTGCGCTATGCGCTTTATTGGGGACTTGACAGAGAGACAGTTGTAAAAGCAGTATATCCGACCGCGCTTCCAAGTGCCTATATGTATGTACCGTTCTCTACCATGCCGGACCCGGCGGACAAAGACAACAAGACGGTCGTATACCATGATACTAAGGAAGCAAAAGCAATTCGTATGGATGGACATGAAGTGACACAGGAAGGATATGATCCGGATCTGGCAAAAGAATACTTTGACAAGGCATATCAGGCGAACGGAAATCAGAAAATTACGATTCAGGCGATCTACGCGGACAGCAGTGACGTCACAAAGACCTGGGCGGAGGCCATTCAGTCTGCTTACCAGGATCTTTTTGGAGAGGACAAGATTGCAATCGAGCTTCAGGCAACGCCATCAGCAATTATTTATGAAGAAATTGCGAGAGATAAGATGAACTACGATATGTGCTTGAGCTGTGGATGGGGAAATACTTATGACGCGCCTTGGAACAATACCAACTGGGTATACAGCGGGCCATACGTTTACAATACTCAGTACTGTGTGATTGCGGATGACAATCTGGCCGCACAGTGGGATGACCTTTTCTATAAATGTGCGATGTATGACTACAGATGGGATGCGCAGAAGAAACTGGAAGCAACAGCGAAGATGGAAGAGATTCTTTATAACGACTGTAGTTTCATTCCGGCTTACTCCGGAGGCAGCCGCTATTTCTTCAGCGAGAAGATTACTCCTCTGATGGATGAGGGAGATCCAGAACTGAAATTCTGTCTGATGCAGGCAAAATTCAACTAATATATCACACAAATGCCGCCAAAGGGCCATGCTTTTGGCGGCATACTTTAGAAAGAGGGATACCAGATGGTTAAATACGTTATACAGAGACTTATAGCGGCGTTCTTCACGTTCGTTGTGATTCTGATTGTAGTTTTCTTTGTACTTCACTCTATGCCGGGTGATATCATTGACTTTTCTCCGAAACTGGATCCGGCGATCCGGGAGATGATCATGGATAAATATCATCTGAACGATTCGCTGATCGAGCAGTTTCAATATACAATGGCCGATTACCTGCATTTTGATTTTGGGTACTCATTGAAAGTAAGACCGGGCGTGCCAGTATTCCAGTGCGTTCTGGAGAGACTTCCGGTTACAATTCAGCTTAACTATTTTGCGGCCTTTTTTATTTTGCCGTTTGGACTGTTCTTTGGAATTACAATGGCAATCAAAAAAGATACGATCTACGATCATATCGCGGGAAGTTTTGTCATTCTGCTGATCTCAGTTCCATCCTTTGTACTTGCGGCTCTGATGCAGTACTTCTTAGGCTATAAGCTTGGATGGTTTCCGCTTGTGCTGGAGACAGAAGAGTCATTGAGCTGGTCGAAATTCTACTCTATGATTCTGCCGATTATGGCACTAGGCTTCGGTGGAATCGCAAGTATTGCCAGAACACTAAGAGCAGAACTTGCGGAAGTGCTGACAATGGACTTTATGCTCCTGGCACGGGCAAAGGGACTGAATTATCGTCAGACGATTTTACGCCATGCACTGCGTAATTCCTGTGTCCCACTTGCCAGTACTTTCCTGTATCTGTTTCTGGGAGTGCTTTCCAGTTCTCTTGTGATCGAACAGATCTTTGGAGTTCCGGGGCTTAGTAAAACACTGCTGCAATCCATCAATGGGAAAGATCATTGGCTGACGATGGGAATTGTAATCTTTTATGTGCTGATTGGTCTTCTAATGGCCATACTTGCGGATCTGTCCTATGGAGTTGTGGATCCTCGTATCCGGATGGGAGGGAAAAAAGATGACTGATAGAAAGATATGTATGGAAGATGGTACACCTCTGAGCGAGGAGCTGATCCACATCGAAAAACCGGAATTTGAACTGGTTCAGAGAGAGCAGGAGATCAGGGATGTGGAATTTAAGACGGAGGCTGTCTCCTACGGAAAAGACGTGTTCCGCAGATTTTTAAGAAGCAAGACGACTGTCGTAGCGGCATGTATTACCTTGTTTATTATTTTGATGGGAATTGTGGGACCGTATATCAGTCCGTACAATTATTTGGAACAAAACGTGGAATTAAAAAATATGCCGCCCCGCATCCAGGGACTGGAGAAACTTGGTATTTTTGACGGCAGTGAAGTGATTGAAGTAAAGAAAGACAATCTTTCTGAGTATGAGGACTGTATCATCAAGAATCTTGGTACGGTGACGGACAAATCCGCATTCGGAACTGTGGAGATGGAACGGATCAAAATCAACATGTACAAATACAAAGGGGCGGATGACGTCTACTATTGGTTCGGATCAGACAATCTTGGCCGGGATCTGTTCTCGAGACTGTGGCAAGGTACAAGAGTATCTCTCATTCTTGCCTTTGCCGTTGTAGCAATCAATCTGACAGTTGGGCTGATTGTAGGTGCTATCTGCGGATACTACGGGGGATGGGTGGATCTGATTATCCAGCGGCTCATGGATGTTATCTGGAATATTCCATCCCTGCCGCTTACGATTCTTCTGATTATGCTGTTTGGTTCTGGGATTCTGCCGTTGATGCTTGTGTTCTGTCTGACAGGATGGATGGGAATGGCAAATGGAGTGCGAATGCAGTTTTACCGGTATAAAAATAAGGAGTATGTCCTTGCGGCAAGGACGATGGGAGCAAGTGATGTGCGGATCATGCTCCGCCATGTACTTCCGAATGCGGTAGGAACCATTATTACACAGTGTGCGTTGTCCGTACCAAGTGTTGTATTCCAGGAAGCAGGACTTTCTTACCTGGGACTTGGTGTGCAGGCGCCGAATCCATCCATCGGTATGCTGTTGTCAGATGGACAGAAAGCACTTCTGGACTATCCGTTTATGATTGTGTCGCCTGGTATTGTTATTGTATTTTTGATGCTGGCATTCAATCTCCTTGGGAACGGCCTTCGGGATGCTTTCAATCCAACGCTCAGGCAATAATGAAGGATGAGATCAGATCAGAAAGGACAGGAAATGAGCTATGAATGAGGAGAAAGAAAAAGTACTGGAAGTCAAAGATCTGACAGTTTCCTTTCAGACCTATGCGGGGAAAGTGCAGGCTGTCAGAAAAAGCAGCTTTGATCTGTATAAAAAAGAGACGCTGGCGATTGTAGGAGAGTCCGGTTCGGGGAAATCAGTTACCGTAAAAACACTGATGGGACTCCTGGGAAGGACGGCTGTCATTGAGAATGGTACCGTTATGTATAAAGGGAGAAACCTGACAAAGTTTACGGAAAAAGACTGGGAAAAAATCAGGGGAAGAGATATTGCGATGATTTTCCAGGATCCGCTGTCCTCCTTAAACCCGATTAAGAAAATCGGGAAGCAGATTTCAGAAATTTTCACGGTGCTTCATAAGATGCCGAAGGCGGAAGCCAAGGAGCAGACTTTGGAGCTGATGAAAGCAGTCGGAATTCCGGAACCGGAAAAGAGGTACAATCAGTATCCGTTTCATTTTTCAGGAGGAATGCGCCAGCGTATTGTAATTGCGATTGCGCTTGCATCTAATCCGGATATCCTGATCTGCGACGAACCGACTACGGCTCTGGACGTGACGATCCAGGCACAGGTGCTGGCGTTGATCGGACATCTGAAAGAAAAGAAAGATGTATCTACGATCTTTATTACGCATGACCTTGGAGTCGTGGCTCATGTAGCGGACCGTATCGCTGTGATGTATGCAGGTAAAATTGTAGAATATGGTACTGCGGAAGACATCTTCTATGATCCGCTTCATCCTTATACATGGAGCCTCCTGGCGTCCATGCCGGATACCAACTTAAAAGCCGGAGAAGAGTTGAGCGCCCTTCACGGAACTCCGCCGAACATGTTATTTCCGCCGAAAGGCGATGCCTTTGCGGAGAGAAATCCGTGGGCTGTCGCCATCGATTTTGAGAAAGAGCCTCCAATGTTCAAGGTAAGCGACACGCATTATGCGGCTACATGGTTGCTTCATCCAAACGCACCGAAGGTAAACCGTCCGGAGGTGCTGGAGAGAAGAATCGCAAACAGCATCAAGCGGAGGGAGGGAAAAGTAAATGGCTGATAAGGAGATCGTATTGGATGTGCGTCATCTACAGCAGTATTTTTCCAATGGAATTGGAAAGAACAAGGTTGTGGTAAAAGCGGTAGATGATGTCAGTTTCCAGATTCCGAAAGGAGAGACATTCGGACTTGTAGGAGAGTCCGGATGTGGTAAGACGACAACAGGAAGGACGATTATCCGGCTGTATAAACCGACCGGAGGTGAAGTCTATTATAAAGGCAAGCTGATTTCCGGTAAACTAAGCCATGAGGAGAAAATCGCCGTTCATCAGGGAATCCAGATGATTTTCCAGGATCCGATCTCCTCCTTGAACCCACGTATGACAATTCAGGAGATTATCGGAGAAGGACTGCTGATTAATAAACTTGTAAAAAATGATACCGAATTGAGAAAACGTTGCGAAGAGATGATTGAGCTGGTCGGGCTGACAAAAGACCATCTGAGTCGGTATCCGCATGAGTTCTCAGGAGGACAAAGACAGAGAATTGGTATTGCAAGAGTGCTGGCCTCCAATCCGGGACTGATCATTGCGGATGAACCGGTATCCGCTCTGGACGTATCGATCCAGGCGCAAGTGCTGAATCTTCTGAACAAACTGAAACGGGAGCTGGGGCTTACGATTCTGTTCATCGCCCACGACCTTTCCGTCGTAAAATATTTCTCGGACTATATCGGCGTGATGAACAAGGGTCGGCTCGTAGAGCAGGGAACTCCGGAGGAGATTTACAGTCATCCGATTCATCCGTATACGAAAGCCCTTCTGTCGGCGATTCCGGTTCCGGACCCGGCCTACGAAAAGTGGAGAGGGTATGTGACCTATGATCCGTCGGTACACGATTACAGTGTGGAAAAGCCGTCCATGCATCATGTAGAGGGAAGACATTATGTTTACTTGTCTGACTCGGAAATGGTAAAATATATAAAATAAAATGTGATTGTCAAGGAGGGCAAGAGGATGAAATCAGAATATGTACGTAAGTACCGGGAGATGGACAGAGATTGTGCGCTGCTTTCCCGGTATCAGACCCAGGAGGGCGAGGAACGTCAGGGTCTTTTTATTCCTGACGATGAAAGGATGTCCAGGCTTTGGGGGCGCTGGGAGCAACTGAATGAGGGTGTGGAGAAACTGGAAGAGCCGGATGCGGTCTTTTCGCTGGTAAAGCACCATTTCCAGGATTTTCTGGAATCCTTTGCGTATACGTTGCGTGATACGCAGGAGCATCCGGAATATACATATCTTTCTCTGCACTGGGAAATTGAAAACGTATCCCGCCTGAATCGTCATCCGGATCAAGAGCGGTGTGAAGAGCTGACAAAGAGTTTAAAAGAGCGCTGCGAGAGCAGAGAAGAGTTCTTGAATCTGATCAGAAGCAGACATTCCCAAGAGGAGCTCTCCCATATCGCGGGAGAGTTTGTCCGGGAGAGCCGGATGGTAGAGGAGTACCGGGCGGATCTGAAAAAGTTTTTTCCAACATTTTCTGACGAACAGATGGAGAGTGTCAAAGGGGCCCTTGAGGAGATCCGGGTTGTGCTTTCTTCTATGGCAGGTGAGCTTACGGACGGCGTCGAAAAGCAGGAAGAGAGAAAAAACGATGATTTAAATGTGACCGTGAAGATGAAAGAAGAAGATTACCGAACATTACTTCAGAAACGGTACGGCGTCTCTCTGGATGAGTTGCTGTCCTGGTACAAAGAGGAAATGGATCGGACACGTAATGAAGTGTTTGCCATTGCCGCAAAACTGGATATTCCGGAACCTGCGCCGAAGACAATGCAGGAGGTCAATGAGATGCTGTTTCGTTATGAGGGTCCATGCGACAGTCCGCAAGAGATGCTTGAGCGTGCAAATGAATATCTGAAACGGACGAGGGCGCTGGCCCATGAGTACGTCCGACTGCCGGAGGATGAGAGCTGCCGCTGTGTGGCGGTGCCGGAGAGCTGCAAAGATTCCTATCCGTGGGGCGGCTATGAGGGAGGAGATTTTTCTATCCGGCCGATCCGTGGCCAGATGTTCTTAAACACATATAATTACAAGAATGTCACAGACGGATGGATCAAGCTCAATTCTCTTCACGAGGCATATCCCGGCCATCATGTACAGTATGTGCGGGCAGCGGTGGACGAAACGCCGGAGACAGTGAAGATCGGCGCCAAGCTTGTGCCGCTTCTGGAGGGGACCTGCCTTCGGACAGAGCGTGCGTTTGAATTCCTGTTTGGGGAAGATCCATTCTTCCCTCTGTTTGTCGCCTACCGGCGCCACCACGCATCTGTGCGGATTTGTGCGGATCTGATGCTCTTTTATTTTGGAGTATCGCTGGAAGAGGTGGTGAAGCTTTATGAGACGGAGCTTGGCTTTGAAAGGGGAACAGCCAGAGGACAGGTGCAGGCACAGCAGAATTCACCTGGATACTTTACCTGCTATTATTATGGTATGAAGAAAATCTGTGGGTGGGAGAAGGAATATGGATTTTCCAAAAAGGATTTTACGGAGCTTCTCTTCTCCGCAGGGTATATCAGTATGGAACGCTTTGGCGAACTTGTAAGGCTTACGCCGGAAGAAAGAGAGCGTTATTTCCATGAGTTTTCCAGTCTCCTGGAAGAAAAGCAGGGGTAGAAGAAAGGATGGGGAAGATGAAACGGTTTGTAGACATGGAATATCAAAGACCGGATTTTGAGGCGGAGAAGGCCGCCCGCAGACAGTATGTGGAGCAGATTGAACAGGCGAAAAGTAAGGAAGAGCTGGTGGATGTCATCGTAAAGGAAGACGAGCGTAGTCGGATGATGTGGACGATGTACGATCTGGCCTATATTCGGAACACGATTGATACGACAGATCCGTTTTATGAGCAGGAGATGTCCAACTTTTACAAAGAGATCGGGGAACTGTCTCTTCTGGGACAGCAGGCAGAGGAAGCGGTTCTCCGCTCCCCGTATAAAAGCGGTATCGAGGAGAAATTTGGCCCGCTGCCTCTTCGGGACATGGAGACAGGATTAAAACTGATGTCACCGAACGTGGTGGAAGATTTGACGGAGGAATCCAGACTGTGCCAGGAATATAACCGGCTCGTATCTTCCTGTACCGCTGAATTTCATGGTGAGACCTGCACCTTCTCCACACTGTCCAAATACATGCAGAACGTAGACCGCAGCGTACGAAAAGAATCATTCCAGGTGTGGGCGTCCATGTATGAAGGTATTGGGGATCGTCTGGATGACATTTATGAGAGGATGGTCGCAGTACGTAGCCGTATTGCGGAAAAACTGGGATTTGACAGCTATATTTCCTATATTTATACACGCTTCGGGCGCTATGATTACGGTCCGGAGGACGTCAAAAAGTTCCGGGGCTATGTGAAAGATCAGATTGTTCCGGTCTGCGAACGGCTCTTTAAGGAACAGGCTGAGAGTCTGGGGCTTTCGGCCGTGACATTCTACGATGAACAGTTAAAGCATCCGGACGGAAATGCGGCTCCGACAGGGACAAAAGGGGAAATGCTAAAGAGCGCCAAGGAAATGTACCATGAACTTTCCAAGGAAACGGGAGAATTTTTCGATTTTATGCTGGAACATGAAATGTTTGACCTGGACAGTAAACCGGGCAAACAGCCGGGTGGATACTGTTCTTTTCTTCCAGGAGTGAAATCGCCGTTCATTTTCGCGAACTTTAATGGGACGAGCGCAGACGTGGACGTGCTGACTCACGAAATGGGGCACGCCTTTGAGGCGTATACGGCAAGCCGGATTTATCCGCTTTCTTCTATGACATGGGCGTCCAGTGAGACAAATGAGATACACTCCATGTCCATGGAATTTCTGACCTACCCGTGGATGGAAAAATTCTTTGGGGACAAGGTCGGATTGTACCGAAAGGATCATCTGATCCAGGCATTGGAGGCTGTTCCGTTTATGGTGACGGTGGACGAATTTCAACACCGTGTTTTTGAGGAAAAACCGGATGCGGCAGGACGAAAAAAGATCTGGCATGAGCTGGAGCAAACGTATATGCCATGGAGAGATTATGACGGCAACGCGTTCTTTGAAGCCGGTGGATACTGGATGCAAAGGCAACATATTTTTATCAACCCATTTTACTATGTAGACTATGCGCTGGCACAGATGGGAGCTTTCCATTTCTACCGTATGATGGATGAAGACCCCAAGACGGCCTGGGAGGAATATTACAGGCTTTGCCGTTCGGGCGGAAGCCGCGGCTATTTTGAAACCCTGGAGTACTCAGGAATCGGAAATCCGTTCTGCGAGGAAACAATCCGGGGAATCATGGAATTTTTACAGTCAAAACTTTTCTAATAAATAAATACCTCACAAGACAAACCCTGCCATAACCCAGGTTCCGTAAGGGCCCGGTGGCGGGGTTTTGTCATTGCCGACCGTCCCTTAACTTGCGTATACTCCGGTGGCAGAGTATAATAATCTTCAGAGTAATCCGGCAAGGATACAGGAAGGAGAAAGGAAGATGCTGCATAAGATCAGTCTATATTATTTCAGTCCTACAGGAGGGACGAAAAAAGCGGGGGAGACGTTTTGCCAAGAGATGGCAGGAAAGGTAGAAGTGATTGATCTGGGGGTGCCGAAGCAGACAGTGAGAGAACCGGAGGGAGAGGTCGTCGTCTTTGCTGCTCCGGTGTTTGGAGGCAGAATTCCCAAACTGGTGACAGACAAGATCAGGAAGCTTCATGGAAACGGGAAACGGGCGGTGACTCTGGCAGTGTACGGAACCCGTGCTTATGAAGACGCGCTTCTGGAACTTAACCGGGCCGTAGAAGGGCAGGGATTTCAGGTGGCTGCGTCTGCGGCACTGATTGCCCGACACTCGATTGTGCCGGAGGTCGGAGCCGGAAGGCCTGACGAAAAAGACCAGGAAGAGATCCGGGATTTTGCAAAGAGCGTACTGGAGAAGCTGAGGACGTCCTTTCAAGGTACAGTTAAGGTTCCGGGCAATGATCCTTATAAAGAAGCAATGAATATGCCGGCTACGCCGATCTCTCTTCCAGTGTGCAATCAATGCAAAAGATGTGTTTCCATCTGTCCTGCAGAAGCAATTTCTATCTCGGACGGGATGGTGACTACCGACACGGAAGCATGTATTCTGTGTATGGCATGTACAGTGGCTTGTCCGCAAGGAGCACGGATTCTTCCACCGCCATTGCAGGAGCAGATGAACGAGAAGCTTGGGGCCTTGAAAACAGTCCGCAGGGAGAATGAATTTTATTTATAAATAGGGGGGGAGACATGTTAAAAGAACTGGTGGAAAAGAAACATTACCGATTTGTGGAGGGAGCAAAAGACTGGAGGGAAGCCATTCGCATGAGTTGCGAAGTACTGGAGTCAGACGGGACAGTTGAGGAGAACTACAAAGAGGATATTATCAAATGTGTAGAAAAGTACGGGTCGTACATTGTGCTTATGCCGGGACTTGCTATGCCACATTGCCAAGAGGGGGCGCAGGGTGTTCATAAGACGGAAATCGCATTTATGAGGCTGGAGCATCCTGTGAGTTTCGAGCCAGGTGATCCAGACAAGGATGCGGTGCTGTTCTTTACCTTTGCATCCTGCAATCCAGATCAGCACCTTGACAATATGGCAAGGTTGTCAGAGATTTTATCCAATGATGAGTTAATTGCGGAACTGAAAGAGGCAAAGGGACCGGAAGATCTGATTGCCCTGGAGGAGAAATATCTGTAGAAGTGTATCCCATAGATCAGCGAATATGGAGTGATCCGGGAAAATGAATGACAGGAGGGCAGATCAGGTGGTATAATTCGTAATAGCAAACTGACGATAGCAAACAGGAAAAGACGGAGGGATGAAAGATGCTGGAACAATTAAAACAGACTGTTTACGAGGCGAACATGGATCTCCCGAAATACGGGCTTGTCACTTTTACATGGGGAAATGTAAGCGCTATTGACCGGGAGAGCGGATATTTTGTCATCAAGCCAAGTGGTGTGGACTATGATAAGCTGAAGCCGGAAGACATGGTAGTCATGGATTTGGACGGAAATAAGATTGAGGGAAGATACAATCCTTCCTCGGATACGGCTACCCATCTGGAGCTTTATAAGGCGTTTCCGAAGATTGGAGGCGTTGTACATACGCACTCTCCGTGGGCCACGAGCTGGGCTCAGGCAGGAAGAGGAATCCCTTGTTACGGAACGACCCATGCCGACTATATGTATGGAGAGATTCCGTGTGCACGTTGTCTGCAAGGAACGGAGTTTGACGAGTATGAGAAGAACACGGGTCTCCTGATTGTAGAGACATTCCAGGGGAAAGATTATGAGGCGGTTCCGGCTGTCCTCTGCAAAAATCACGGACCGTTTACCTGGGGGAAAGACGCATGTGAGGCAGTACATAATGCGGTTGTTTTGGAGGAAGTGGCAAAGATGGCGGCACAGTGCGAGATGATTAACCCGGAGGTCCGTCCGGCTCCTCAGGAATTGCAGGACAAGCATTATCACAGAAAACATGGTGCGAATGCGTACTATGGGCAAAATGAGTAAAAGGATAGGAACAGCAGTGAAAATTGTAACTGCGATCGATTCTTTTAAGGGGAGTCTGAGTTCCCTTGAAGCTAGCAGGGCGGCAAAAGCGGGAATAGAGAAAGTCTGCTATGCAGCCCGAACAGGCAGGGAAGAATCTGGCCCAGGCCGTGGAGCAGGTAATGAGGCTGCTGATGAAATAGCATACTGGGAGATAGAAAGAAGTGCGGTTTTCCGCACTTCTTTTCAGTCCGCTTGATGCTATTCCCTATTTTAATCGCCATCCAAGGCTCTGGCGCTGCAATTCCACCATACGACAGAAGAGACCGTTTTGATTCATAAGTTCCGCCGGGGAGCCTTCTTCTGCTACCTGGCCATCAGAAAGGACGATAATGTGGTCTGCGGCTTCCACAGTACGCATCCGATGGGCAATGACCAGAACAGTCTTGCCGGTGAGTAAGTGAGACAGAGCCTCCTGCACTTTGGTTTCGTTCTCCACATCTAAACTTGCCGTAGCCTCGTCAAGCAGGATGATGGGAGCGTCTTTTAAAAGAGCCCGTGCGATAGAGATGCGCTGGCGTTCCCCGCCGGAAAGTTTTGCGCCATTTTCCCCGATGGGAGTGTCATAGCCTTTTGGAAGCCTTTGGACAAACTCCTCACAGTTGGCGGCCCGGGCTGCGGCCAGTACCTCTGCGTCTGTTGCTCCCCGTTTCCCTAAGCGGATATTTTCCATTACTGTATCGTCAAAGAGCACAACATCCTGAAACACCATGGAGTAGTCGGTAAGCAGCACTTCCGGGTCCACTTTCGAGATGTCCACGCCACCCACAAGAATCCTGCCTGCGGTGACGTCCCAGAGTCTGGCGGCAAGTTTGGCGCATGTGCTTTTCCCTGAGCCGGAAGGACCGACTAAGGCGGTCACTTCCCCTTCCTTTGCGGTAAAGCTGACATCATGGAGTACTTCTTTCCCGCCACGGTTCGAGCCAGTCGCTCTTTGGCTTTCAGAGGAATTGACGTTATAAGCAAAATGCACATGTTCGAAAACAATGTCGTGTCCGTTTGGATGAAAATGGTTAGCCCCCTCGGCGATGGGAGTGTCGTAGAGTTCCATGATACGGTTGGCGGACACCTGAGAGACGAACATCTCTGCAATCAAGGCGAGGCTCTGGTCGAAAGGTGCATAAACCCGGGTGATGACCAGAAGGAACAAAAACAGAAGCATAAAATCAATTTCACCGGAGAGGGTCAGTCCGGCGCCTGTAAGAATCGTTGTCGCCACGCCCAGGCGCATAATCACGCTGGACGCATTTACAAATACGCCGGTGCCAAGTTCTCCTCGGATCATAATCCGTTCATGTTCGTCAATCTTGCGGTTTAAGCTTTTAAGATACCGTTCCTCCTGATTGGTAGCACGAATCTCGCGGACATTTTCCAATGCTTCTTGGATTCCGTCAGATACACGGACCGCAGCCTTCTTTGTCTTTTCGGACGCCCGGGCCGCGATTTTGCGACTGCCGAATAGGAGGCAAAAGGCTACCGGGACGCCCCACAGGCAGGCAATGGCCAGCCTCCAGTCATAGGCCAGAAGGCATAAGGCAATCAGAGCTGTGGAGATGTAGGAGCCGTACAGATATCCCAGAACATGGGACCATACGTGTTCCATACGATTGACATCGCCCATTAGAGTTTCGGTCAGATCCGCAAGATCCCGCTTTCCAAAGTAACCGAGGGGAAGCTTACGTAGCCGTTCCGCCATGCTAAGACGGGTCGTTTTCACCTCGTTGTATACCAGTCCGTAAGTGGCCCGGTACTGCTGAAGATGAGTTATGAACGACAAAAATAGGAACAGGACTGTCAAGGTGATAATGAGCGCCGTACCGGGCAGAGGCTTCTGTTCTGTTAAGGTTCCCATGAAAGCCCCCATAAGAAGATATAGAATACCCATTCCACCCATGACAATGAGATTGACGATCACTGTCCAGAACGCGCCTTTTTTTGTGTTCTGGACACCCTGGTCGGTAAGAGCATATTTTCTTTGAAATTTTTTGCTGAACATTTATCTTGCCTCCTTTTCGCTGGAGATTCTCCACTGGACTGCCTTGTTATAGTCTGCCCACATCCGGGCGTACAGCCCATCTGAGGTCAAAAGTTCATTGTGGGAGCCCTCTTCGGATATGCAGCCTTTATTCAGGACGATGATTTTGTCGGCTCCCACTACGGTGGAAAGACGATGGGCGATCATAATAACAGTGCGTCCCTTTGTCAGTGTGGAAAATGCCTTCTGGATCAGAACTTCATTTTCGGGATCTGCAAATGCGGTCGCCTCATCCAGGACGACGATCGGCGCATCTTTTAAAATGGCACGGGCCAGAGCGATTCTTTGTTGTTCGCCTCCGGAAAGGTAGGTACCCTCCGTGCCGATCATAGTGTCCAGGCCGTCGGGAAGTTTATTAAGAATGTCCTGACATTGGGCGGCCATAAGGGCGGCTCTCACCTGTTCTCTGGAGGCATCTGGACGTGCGGCACGGACATTTTCCAGGATCGAGGCTTTGAACAGACGGTTGTTCTGGAATACGAATGCAACCTGATCCATGAGCACATGGGGATCCATATTCTTCACATCTACACCGCCGATTTTCACGGAGCCGGAAGTCACATCCCAAAACCGGGGGATCAGGCTGGCCGCCGTGGTTTTGCCACCTCCGGAAGGACCAACCAGAGCAATAGTCTGTCCCGGCTCAGCAGTAAACGAGACATGGGTGAGGGCTGCTGATTCGGCACCGTCATAGGTAAAGCTGACGTCTTGGAATTCCACCTTGTTGCTGTGGGGCGTCTGAGGATGAGCAGGGATTTTCAGAGAGGGCGCTTCCATGACTCTGTTGATCCTGCCGAGGGCCGTGCCGGCCAGCATCACGCCGGATGAAGCAAACATGATTCTTGCCAGTGCTGTGGAAATGATAGCTGAAAAAACCGCATAAAATGCAAAATCGGTGACAAATCCGGCAAATGTACCGTGTTTCAGAGCGTTTGGGGCCAGAAACAGCGCGGCTGGCACTAAAAATACGAAAGCGCCTTCTGTAAAAGTCAGGTTGATGGACTGTGGTATACGACACACATTTGCCTGATAGTGTTCGGCTTTTGCACTGTAATCTTCAATGGCCTTCTGAAATGACTTGAAGGAGTATACTGTTTGCTGGAAGATCTTAACCACAGGGATACCGCGGACATATTCGGTTCCGGCCTTGGTCATCCGGTCCTGGGCGGTCTGATACTCTGCCATGATCTTGGCATTTTTGCCGCCCATCATGGTGAACATGGACGCCACAGAGATGACGGCAGCCAGCAGGCAGGCAATTCCCATCCTCCAGTCGAACACAAACATCAGAATTACCATAGCGATAAACAGGACAATCGTTCCTACGATATCTGCCAGGTTATGGGCCAGCAACGTTTCCGTATCAGATGCTGCCGCGTCCAGCCGTCCGCGGATCAGTCCAGAAGCGTTGGCGTCGAAATAACCAAGAGGCGCCTTCATCACATGGGCGACGCCTTGTTTGCGGATATTGGATGCCGTACGAAAAGCTGCCAGATGTGTACACATTAGGCCGGCAAAATACAGGAGGATTCCTGCAAATGCAAAGGCAAAAGATATCCAGCCATACCGGGCTACACCACGGGCCTGTGTCCAGTCTGGCGCGACGGCAATCAGATCCCGTGCTGCCAGCCAGATACAAATATAGGGTGCCATGGAGAGCACCATCGATACCGCTGATAGGGTCAGGCCGAGAAAGGTCAGCCCTTTGTGGCTGCCTGCATAGTCAAGCAGAACTGACACATCACTTTTCTTTTTTTCTTTCATGGGTTTCCCTCCTTAAAAAAATTGTAAAAATGGTTAGGTAGAACTAACTAAAAATTAAAAAAATAAGGGGAAGCATCCCTCGCAGGCGCTCTGTCAATAAAGTGGCAGAGCGCTTCGCATACCACAGGTCTGGATGAGATACAGTTACTCTTTCATCAGTTCCAGCCATCCGGCTGTGTAGAAATTCCGGAACTGTGCCACATCACGGATGGCCTGTTCGCGGGGCATGTCGTGGACTGCGATCTCAAAAAGACCGTTGAACATTCCACTGGCTATGATATGGCAGAGAGATTGATTTAATGTAGGAACATTCCTGCCTGACCGGCGGAGTACATCCATATATCTCAGCGTGTACTCTACTTCGACCTCCACCATATTATGGATAAAGTGCTCATAAGAAGTCCCCTCCGCTCTGCAAAGCAGCAGCTTGACCGGCTCCCGGTGTTCACAGATATAATCCACCATCCAATTCACATAGTCGCCGGAAGCTTCACCCATATGTCTGGGCTGCTCCTCCTCGGGCAACTCGGCAAAGCCGATCTGTGCTTCCATAAATCGGCCCATGAGAGCGGTGGCATGCGGTTCCACAATGGATGCGAACAGAGCCTCTTTGCTGGAGAAATATCCGTAAAATGCCCCGGTAGTCACACCCGCGTTCTTTACAATCTGGCGCAGGGAAGCACCAAGGAATCCTTTGTCAGAAAACTCCTCCAAAGCGGCTTGTTGGATTTTTACCATAGTATCTGATAATTTTTCTTCCATAACTGCCTCCGTATAACAGTGATATGTAACAATGTTATAATACGCCTGTCAGGAATCCCTGTCAAGAGCTGATTACTCAAATGTCCATAGAATGGCAAAATGTTGGATAAATGATGGTGTTGAGAGATTCCAGATTACTGGGAGAAGAAAATATTGTTCTTTTTTGGAGGGGACGGGCATAGACTGAGGTAAAAAGAAACAGGCGGTAAGAGAGACATGAAGCGTTTTATCTGTTATCTTTATGAGTATCAGGAAGGAAGACGGATCAGAAATATCGGATTTTGTAAAGTGGAAACAGCAGAAGAAGGATGTGCGGTAAGTATTCATGGGAAAGGATGGGGGATGAACAGTCCGAGGAAACTTGCGCTGTATCTGTTCTGGAGAGAGAATGAACGATGTCTTGGTGTGTATCAAGGGGAACTTAGCAATATTAGTCCGGCGCTGAACTACCGGCTTGCTTATACTGCAGAAGACGTAGGAAGCAAGGAGCGGTATGACAGGGTGGAAGGAATCATTCTATGTGGAGAGAGCGGACCGAGGTATGCGGCGACCTGGACAGATGAGGCTGTTGATATCGGGCGACTGGAAACGGTCGGCAAGGAAATACCTGATCGATTCCATTTGGATACAGAAGAACAGAGAAGGGAAACAGAATCACAGTATGAGGAAACCCAGATGGGAGAGGAACAGGAGGAAACAAAAGATCAGACGGCGCCGGCGCAGCAAGTGAAGTTTCCGGAGTCGGAAATGCCGAAAACTCCAGAGAAGCTTCTGGAAATGCCGCAGGGAACGGAAGATCAGGAAGAAGTGACGCAAGAATCTGAGGAAACCATACCGGAGGGATCGACGGGTGTGTCTGATGATGTAACGGAGATTTATGCGGACATGGGCGGAGCCTCAGACGAAAGAGAAGCGTACGAAGAAGAGATGCTGGATGAGGGTGAGGAACCAAAGGATGAGGAACCGGAAATCGCAGAGCAGGAGTGCCAGACAAGGAGTCGGTTTCAATGTACCAAAATCGAACGGCAGGATCTGGCAAGGCTTATCCGCAGGGAATGGCAGCTTGCCAACAACAGCTTTCTCCTCCATGGATATTATAATTATCATCATCTTGCTTTTTTACAGGAGGGTGAGAAGCTCTTCCTCGGGGTGCCGGGAGTCTACAGTGAAAAAGAACGAAGAGCAGCACAGGCCTTTGGATTTCCGGGATTTGTAAACTACGATGAAGAAATGTTCAGTCTTCCGGAGACGGAGAGAGAGGAAAAGGATGATTTCGGGTATTGGTGTCGACAGGTTCACCAAATTAGAGTATAATAAAAACGAAATTACCGCCCGGAGAAGGCAGGTGCAGGGCGAGACCCGTGAAAGCGCAGAGGCATGGCGGAGAGAGGGCGGTCTGTAGAGAATATACAGGAGCGAAACAGATGGGACGAAAGCTGTCAAAAGAAGAGAAAGAACACGAACAGAGATTACAGCAGGAGCTTCAGGCGAAGCTGGATATGAAATACATGAAAGAAGCGATGAAGCAGGCCAGGAAAGCATACGCTTTGCGGGAAGTCCCGATCGGCTGTATCATCGTATATCAGGATAAGATCATCGGCCGGGGATACAACCGGCGGACGATCGATAAGAATACACTGGCTCACGCGGAACTTCAGGCAATCCGTAAGGCCAGCCGGAAGATGAATGACTGGAGACTGGAAGATTGTACCTTGTATGTCACCCTGGAACCATGCCAGATGTGTTCCGGGGCGATCGTGCAGTCCAGAATCAAGCGTGTGGTAGTAGGATGTATGAACCCGAAAGCGGGCTGTGCAGGATCTATTTTCAATCTTTTACAGGTGCCTCAGTTTAATCATCAGGTGGAACTGACGACGGGAGTTCTGGGGGAGGAGTGCAGTCAGATGCTTAAGACGTTTTTTAAAGAATTACGGCAAAAAAAATAGAGCAGTCATCTGCTCTTTTTTGTGCGCTGTGCGTCGAACGCATCTCCCAAGCGTTACTTTGGCAGTTAACTCAACCCAGGCGCCCTCGCGGCACACGGGAGGTTCCGATTAGTGCTGCTTCGTTCCCGACCTGACACGGTTCACGGAGTCCAGTTGCGCGAGACCCGAAGTATCAACGCCACTTTCCAAAGGCAGCCTCACAAGAATACGCCCTCGGCACAGCATCACCCCTACTATAGCGGATTGTAGGTACAGGGTACCGCTAACACCCCGGCTGCACGTTTCATAAGTTTACCGTGTTTTGAGGAAAATGTCAATAAAATCGGCAAAATAAAAAGGAGAAAATTTACACATGAAAATCATTTTGGCGGCGGTCAATGCAAAATACATTCACTCCAATCTGGCTGTCTATTCGCTTCGGGCTTTTGCAAAAGCCTATGTAAGCGAAACGAAGATTTTAGAGTATACGATCAACCAGCAGATGGATGAGATTCTTATGGATCTGTACCGGGAAAAGCCGGATCTGCTCTGCTTTTCCTGCTACATTTGGAATCTGGATTATGTGGAGGAGCTGGCAAGGGAGATCAAAAAAATTCTCCCTGAGACGATTCTGTGGCTTGGAGGTCCTGAGGTTTCCTACGATGCCGTGGACGTGTTGACCCGTCTTCGACAAGTGACCGGAGTGATGAAGGGGGAGGGCGAGGAGACCTTTCTGGAACTTCTGGAATATTACCATGGCAGACGGGAAACATTGGAGGAGATTGCTGGAATTACGTTTCGTACAGAGAATGGAGAGATCCGGGAAAACGAATGGCGGGACGTTATGGATCTAAGTCGGGTACCGTTTGTATATGAGGACCTGAGCCTGTTTGAACACAAAATCATTTACTATGAGACAAGCCGGGGCTGCCCGTACCGGTGCAGCTACTGTCTGTCTTCAGTGGACAAGTGTCTGCGCTTTCGTGATCTGAATTTGGTGAAAAAGGAGCTTCAATTCTTCCTTGACCAGAAAGTGCCGCAGGTAAAATTTGTAGACCGCACGTTTAACTGTCATCACACCCATGCAAAAGAGATATGGCGTTATCTTCTGGAACATGACAATGGGGTGACGAACTTTCATTTTGAAGTATCTGCTGATCTTCTCGATGAAGAGGAACTGGAGCTGATTTCCCGGATGAGGTCGGGACTGATTCAGCTTGAAATTGGAGTACAGTCCACGAATCCGGATACCATTCGCAAGATCCGAAGGACCATGAATTTCAAGCGGCTTTCTGAAGTGACAAAGCAGATTAAAACCATGGGCAATACGCACCAGCATTTGGATCTGATCGCCGGACTGCCGATGGAAGATTATGAAAGCTTTGGAAAATCCTTTGACGATGTGTACGCACTTGGACCGGACCAGCTTCAGCTAGGTTTTCTGAAAGTGTTGAAAGGCTCGTATATGCAGGAACATGCAAGGGAATATGGGCTTATCTATAAAGACCGCCCGCCGTACGAGGTGCTTGGGACAAACTGGCTTTCCTACGGGGAGATCGCCCGACTGAAACAGATCGAGGAAATGGTGGAAGTCTACTATAATAGTGGACAGTTTTCCCACACATTAGATTGGCTGGTGCTGGAATTTGATTCTCCGTTTTCCATGTATAAAGCGCTTGGCTCATATTATGAAGAAAACGGGCTGTTTAAGAGAAATCATACGAGGATCGCACGGTATGAGATCCTGTCAGCTTTTATACGGAAGCAGGTAAGTGGGAAAGAGGAATTCTACAGACAGCTTTTGGTCTTTGACCTTTATTTGAGGGAAAATGTCAAGAACAGGCCGGACTTTGCGGGGGAACCGTCCGCCGATAAAGCGTATTTGAAAGCATTTTATGACCGGGAAGAAAAAGAACCGGCATATTTGAAATCCTACGGACAGACAGAGAGCCGGAAACTTCGGAAGATGACACATATAGAAATATTTGACTATGAGGTGGACCGGGATATGAAACCGTGCAGGACTGTTCTGCTCTTTGATTATCAAATAAGGAATCCGCTGAATTATGAAGCGCATATGATGCGGATTGGGGAAGATGGGAGAGACGATCGATGAAAAAACGGACAAAAGAGATTTTGGATATTCTGGACAGCCAGTTTGGTACAGAATATAAATGTTATCTGAATTATGAAACTCCATGGCAGCTCCTGGCGGCTACTATGCTGAGCGCTCAGTGTACAGACGCTCGAGTTAATATTGTGACAAAAGATCTGTTTCAAAAATACACCTCTCCGGGGGCGATTGCGGCGGCAGATCTCAAAGAATTGGAGGAGGATATCCGTCCGACCGGATTTTACCATAACAAGGCGAAAAATTTGATTGCTTGTATGAGGGATATCCACGAAAAGTATGGGGATGAGGTGCCGTCTGCACTGGAGGAGCTGACTTCCCTTGCCGGAGTGGGACGAAAGACGGCCAATGTGATCCGGGGGAATATTTATCATGTCCCGAGTGTGGTGGTGGACACCCATGTGAAGCGGATTTCAGGGAGGCTGGGATTTACGAAGCAGGAGGATCCGGAAAAGATCGAAAGGGATCTGATGAAGGAACTTCCGAAAGACCACTGGATTCTTTACAATATTCAGATTATCCAGTTTGGGAGGACGATCTGCACGGCGAGAAACCCAAAGTGTGGGGATTGTTCCTTGCAAAAGTACTGTAAAGAGTATAAAATAAAAGGAAAAGTCTGACAGGAGAAAGGACGATAGGATGAATTTTTATGACAAAAAGACACGGAGACTGATCTCGATCATTATCGTCGTGGTCATTCTTGCGATGGTTGCGACAATGATTATACCTTATCTGGTATAAGAGGAATGGTGGGAGCGCCTATGGGACTGCGGAGGAAAGAAAAAACTGCATCGAAGAGAATGAGTGCGGCTCAGAAGAGAAAGTTTATTGCTCTTGCGGGGCTTGTTTTTCTATGCGCTGTTTTTATAGTCGGCATTTTTTATTCCTCGGTTTATCGTTATGTACACAGGATGGACAAAGATCAGATTGAGCAGAACGTGTTTGTACAGGGGATTGATGTATCGGGGTTGACAAAGAAGCAGGCGGTTGCACAGATTGAGGGTCGGTGGACGGTCTTAAGAAATACGCCGATGACCTTGAAAGCCGGGGACAAGACGGCCAAAGTGACGCTGTCAGAACTCGGGATCCGGCAGGGAGACGTGGAGAAGCTGGCAGATCAGGCTGTGGCCTATGGAAAGAGGGGAAATCTTTACCAGCGCTATCGCAAGATCCGTAAGGCAAAGAAAGAGAAGGTTGAGTATGAGGCCGGTTATGAGATCGAAGAAGAACAGGCAAAGAGTGTGCTAAAAGAAAAGACGGTGGATTTTTTTGAAGGGGCGGTGAACGCCAGTATCACGAGAGTGGGCGGTGTGTTTCAGATTATAGGGGAAAAAGATGGGGAGACGGCTGATACAGAGGATCTTCTCGACCGGATCAGGGACGAATTGGACGACCTGGAGGCTGGCAGGGAGATCGAACTGGAAGTATCCTCTATGAAGGAGGAACCAAAGATCTCCAGGAAGGACCTGGAAAAAATTCAAGTAGAAAAAGGGAGCGCCACTATTAAAGTGAAACGTGATGACCGGAAACAGGAATTGCTGCCTTTAACCGCGGCCTTAAACGGGCAGGTTGTGATGCCGGAGAAGAAGCTCTCCTTACAGAGTGTCCTGGAGAAATTTTTAAGGGACGGTACGTCGGGGGAGGCGTTACAGATGATGGCTTCCTGTCTTTATGAGTCTGCAAAGGATGCCGGAATTGTGATTTCCGAGTTCCATAAGCCGCAGTCTTTGGGCAGCGGCCAAAAGGACGGACTGACTGTCAGGTTTGACAGGGAGCAGGATCTGGAAATTGAGAATAAAACAGAAGCACCTCTCTATATTGAATCGTATATAAACGGGGAGGGGGAGCTTGTCTGCACGATCTATGGAGCGGCAGCAAATGACGAGGAAAAGGACGAGTAAAGGATAAGAACGATGAGGAATGGAATTTTGACACAGGCGGCGTATCAGAGGTCCGTATATAGAAAACTGAAAGACGATCATCCGGGACTTCCAGAGTATGTATGGGAGCACTGTACAAAGATCCCGGCCTCCGGTGAGGAGCTGGTGGTTTCCGAGAGCCTGATGACTGGAAATGAGCAGGAGCTTTTTGTCTATGCCGCGGCCAGGGCGGTGACAGCAGTCGCCGCAAAGGGCGGGCATCCGTTTGGGGTAAGGGTGTCCGTCCTCGTCCCAGAGCAGACAGAGGAAGAATCGGTCAAAGAGATGACAAAAATTTTGGAAGGGATGGTAAAGAAGCAGGACATTCAGATTCTGAATATCCTGGTGCAGGCCGCGCCGGATATCCGGACGATGACCGTGTCGGTCACGGGGTTGGGCTGGGCCGGAGAGAAAAGGAAAGCGTACAGACGAAAGTATGAAGGCAGGGAAATCGTCCTTGTCAATCCGGTTGCTCTGGAGGGAAGCCTTCGGGTGCTCTATGAGAAAGAAAAGGAAGTAAGAGAACGGTTTGTACCAGTATTCTTAAGTAAACTTTATAATTCCAAAAACGATCTGTTTGCAGTAAGAGCGGCCGAAAAAGCGGCAGGGTTTCATGCGGATTTTGTAAAGCCGGTAACAGAAGGAGGCGTGTTCGGAGCGCTGTGGGAATTGGCTGAGGAAACAAAAACCGGATATGAAGTGGACTTAAAGAAGTTTCCGATCCGGCAGGACGTCATTGAAATCTGTGAACTTTTCCGGTTGAATCCATATCAGATGGCATCGGGAGGATGCCTGCTTGTAATTCTGGAAGATGGACGCGGTTTTGTAGAATCCTGTAAAAGAGAAGGGATTATGGCGTCTGTCATTGGCAGAATGAAAGCAGGGAAGGACAAGATCATTCTCAACGGGGAGGAGAGACGGTGTACAGACCGTCCGGCGGAGGATGAGTGGTTTCGGATCTGTAAAGGAGGAACATAGCATGAATATGAGAACAGAGATCTTACGATATCTGGAGAAAAACAGCCGTGTAGATTTAGGAGAGCTGGCAGTGCTTCTCGGTACGGACGAGATGACAGTCGCAAATGAAATTGCGGAAATGGAAAAGGAGAAAATCATCTGCGGATATCATACACTGATTGACTGGGACAAGACAGGGGAAGAGTCAGTGACTGCCCTGATCGAAGTCCGTGTGACGCCGCAAAGAGATCTCGGCTTTGACCGGATTGCGGAACGGATCTACAAGTTTCCGGAGGTGACGGCAGTCTACCTGATTTCGGGAGCATACGACTTTCTGATTATTCTGGAGGGCAAGACATTAAAAGAGGCATCCCGCTTCGTATCGGAAAAGCTTTCCCCTATTGAGCCGGTGCTTTCTACGGCGACCCACTTTATTTTAAAGAAGTATAAAGATCATGGGACGATTCTTGCGCCACAGAAGAAGGCAGAAAGGGTACTGGTGATGCCGTAATGAAAAATCCATTATCTGATAAAATCGTAAACATCCAGCCGTCTGGAATCCGGAAGTTTTTTGACATTGTAAATGAGATGAAGGACGCTATTTCCCTGGGAGTGGGTGAGCCGGATTTTGATACGCCTTGGAGAATTCGCGAGGAAGGAATCTATTCTTTGGAGCGAGGGAGGACTTTCTATACCTCCAACGCAGGGCTGAAAGAATTAAAAGAGGAGATTGTGGACTATCTGAGGAGGAAGATCCAGGTGTCCTACAATCCGGTGTCTGAGGTTGTCGTCACAGTAGGAGGAAGCGAAGGAATCGATATCGCCATGCGCGCCATGTTAAATCCGGGAGATGAGGTGCTGATTCCACAGCCAAGTTATGTTTCTTATCTGCCGTGTGCCATGTTGGCGGACGGGGTGCCGGTTGTCATTCCGCTTCATGAGGAGAATAAATTTAAACTCACCAGAGAAGACCTGGAGGAAAAGATCACAGACCGGACGAAGATCCTTGTACTTCCGTTCCCGAATAATCCGACGGGTTCCATAATGACGAAAGAAGATCTGGCTCCGATTGCGGAGGTGGCTGTCGAGCACGACCTTTTTGTCATTTCCGATGAAATCTATTCCGAGCTTACATACGGGACAGATCACGTTTCCATTGCATCTTTCCCAGGTATGAGAGAGAGGACGATTGTCATCAACGGATTTTCCAAAGGATTTGCCATGACAGGATGGCGGCTTGGCTATGCGTGCGGGCCGGAGGTTATTCTGGAGCAGATGCTCAAAATCCATCAGTACGCCATCATGTGTGCACCGACCAACAGCCAGTATGCCGCTGTGGAGGGCTTAAGAAACTGCGAAGATGAAGTACAGGAGATGCGAAAGGCGTACAACCAGAGGCGAAGATATCTGCTCCACGAATTTGAACGGATGGACTTACCGTGTTTTGAGCCGGAAGGCGCCTTCTACCTGTTCCCGTGTATTCAAAAATTCGGTATGACGTCAGAAGAGTTTGCGACGCGCTTTCTTGAAGAAGAGAAGGTGGCTGTCGTGCCGGGGACGGCGTTTGGGGACAGTGGAGAAGGATTTATTCGGATTTCCTACGCATATTCCCTGGAGGATCTGAAAGTTGCTATCGGGCGGCTGGAATCTTTTATCATAAAACTTAGAAATCAGAAACAGGCATAGCTAATTTGAAAAACAGGAAGGCTGTGCGGGGAGGTACAGATGCTGAATATTGTGCTGCATGAGCCGGAGATCCCGGCAAATACCGGAAATATCGGGCGGACCTGTGTGGCGGCCGGTGCGAGACTGCACCTGATTGAGCCGTTAGGATTCCGGTTGACAGAGAAAAATTTAAAACGGGCTGGGATGGACTACTGGGCTCAGTTGGACGTTCGGACCTACATTGATTTTGAAGATTTTTTGGACCAAAATCCGGGAGCCAGGATTTACATGGCGACGACGAAAGCTCACCAGATTTATACGGAAGTCCACTATGAGCCGGACTGCTATATCATGTTCGGCAAAGAGAGTGCGGGGATTCCAGAGGAGATCCTTGTGGACTATGAAGATACCTGTATCCGGATTCCGATGATCGGAGAGATCCGGTCGCTGAATCTTGGTAATTCGGCAGCCATCGTTCTCTATGAGGCACTGCGTCAGAATGGATTTGCAGGAATGAATCTGGAAGGACATCTGCACAGGCTGGACTGGAAGGAATAGAAATCTGCTGGAAAGAAGAAAATAAAAAATAGTATTTGATTTTAAGCTTCAAAAAGACATTGCACCGTGGGAGCCTTTAAATGCTGAATTTTTTGCCTTTTAGAGCATTTGAAAACATTCTGATTTTTAGTACTTTGGTACCCAAATGGTGCCCAGATTTTCCGCGGCGATATAAAACGATACAAACAGATGTAAAGAAAGGCCATAATTATCGAAAGTACTCGCTGCTTTCACTTTCTTGTCTACCATACAAGCATTATCATTTGTACTTGTCAATGGCGGGCAAGGCCCGTTCATCTTGACCATTGACGAATACAAATAACTATGCTATTTATCGTAATGGTAGAAAAATTACATCTTGATGGTAAAATATAAAATTGACAAAATCTGAATTTTGGAGGTTGCTTAGATGGAAATATGGGACGGATATTGGGAAGATGGTTCGTTGGCAAATATAGACTTAGTTCGCGGAGAACCAATACCAAATGGAATATATCACATGGTATGTGAAATCTTAGTTCGCCATACAGACGGCGATTATTTGCTAATGCAACGGGATTTCAGAAAGTCAAATTTCGGAGGATATTATGAAGCAACTGCTGGCGGTTCTGCGTTAAAAGGTGAGGACAAAATTACTTGTGCAAAACGGGAACTGTTTGAAGAAACTGGCATTGAAGCAAATTCGTTAGAGGAAATAGGTCGATATATTTCCAGTGATACAATCTATTATCAATTTCTTTGTATTACAGATTGCGACAAAACAGGAGTATCTCTTCAAGAGGGTGAAACCGTTGCATATAGGTGGATACCAGAAAAGGAATATATTCTCTTTGTTAATTCCTCTGATATGATACCTATTCAAAAGGTTCGCTATGCTGATTTCCTGAAAAAGTTGGGATATATACATTAGCAAATTCCGATTTGTAAGGGATTGGGATTATCCCAACAGGCAAAAACGTGGGGTATTTTTAGGAAAGGGTACCCTTTTCCTATGCTTGCTACGGAGTTTTTACAGTCCTTTTCTGCGATAAAGATATCGGAAAGGAACGAAACGGAAAGACGATAGCAGCAACGAATAAGCGGTTTTATGTTGTGAGAGGTGTTACGCAGTTAAAAACAGCTTTTGTGGGTAAAGCTATAAACTCCTTACCGTTTGAAAATTAGGTCTGTAAAGCCGGTATTTTCAACGCCTGCTCTGCCTTTACTCCGTAATACAACGAAGGTGTAAGTTAAGTTTTCAAGTCCTTGCGAAACTGCTATAAAGGATATTCTTTTTTTAGCTCCCTGCCTCTCAGAGATGAGAGGCAGGGAATTTCTTTTTCTATGGTCTGTGGCTGGGGAGTGCATTCAAAAAACATTATTTTAGACTAAAGTACGAAAAAAGTGAGCCGATTTGAAAAAAATATAATAGATTCAAATAAAAATTTTAACTTATAGATAAACTAATTAGAGTCAGGATGTTTCAAAAGATTCATCAATAAGTATAAAAAGGCCGAAAAAAGTTACGGAAAGTTACATTTGTGAAATATGCATTATAATAGGAAGAAATAAGCCTTTTTTGTTATCTGAATTGCACATTAAAAAAATTGCAGTTTAAAATATTTTGTGATAAGATAGGCCTATATGGGGCAGAGAATGATAAACAAAGGTGGTGAGCGAGTGATACATGACACAATTCAGGCGATTCAGGAGGCCGAGGCGAAAGCCGACGCCATTGTAAAGGACGCCGACGAAAAAGCGGAAGAAATGCTTGCACAGGCGAAACAGGAAGCCGAAGAGAAGAGGGCCGCTGCTGTCAGCGAAGCGAACGCAGCGGCGAAGCAACAGTTAGATGCCGCCTCAGACAGTGCCAGAGAAGGGGAAGCAGCTTTTGAAGCAGAGATTTCAAAAGAGGTGGAGGCATTGAAGGCGGTGGCGAAACAAAGGGAAGCACAGGCAGTGGATGCGGTGATGGCAGGACTGCTGTAGTGGATTCCAAAAGAAAGGGGGAATTTTCGTATGTCAGTATTGCAGATGCAGCGAATAAGTATCTGCGCGATGAAAAAAGACCGAAAAGCAATACTGAAAGATCTTCAGGGTTTTGGGGCGATTGAAATCGAGACGTCAAAGGCCGGAGGGGACGGACTTACGAAGATGGACACACTGGAAGACAGACAGAAGTTTGAAAAGCGGATTTCTGTTCTGGAACAGGCACTCGATGTTCTGCAGGAAAAGACCCCGGAAAAGACCTCTATGTTTTCTTCACTGGAAGGGAAGAAACTGGTAGAGCAGGATGAGTACTCCAAAGTAGTGGCAGACCATGTCCGAATTCTTGAGGCGGCTGGAGAGCTGATTGCTCTTAGGAAGAAGCAGTCCGAGGCTCTTGCGGAGACCGTGAGACTGCAGACCCAGAAAGAGATACTCAGACCGTGGCTTGCGCTGGATATCCCGATGAGTTTTGAGGGAACGAAAGCAGCGAGAGTCTTTATCGGAAGTATAGGCAGTGTCCTGAATCAGGATGAGATTGCGGGTCAGATCGCAGAGTATGCGCCGGATCTGTCAGCGGCAGATATTGAGATTGTATCAAAAGACAAAGATCAGACCTGCCTGACGGTGGTTTGTCTCAGGGAAGAGGCGGATCGTATGGAAGAAGCGTTGAGGGCAGCCGGTTTTGCGAAGCCGGTGAATGTACCGTCCGGTATTCCGGCGGAGGAAATACAGAAGATAGAAGAAAGACTTGACGACATCCGTCAGGAGATCCATAAGATCACAGGAGAGATCATCAAAAAGAGCGATGAGCGCAGTTCATTCAAACTACTGTCCGATTATTACCGTATGAAAGTGCAGCGCTATGAAGCGCTTTCGGAGATGCCTCAGACAAAACAAACCTTTGTTTTAAGCGGATATATCCCGGCCAAGCTTGCAGGAAAAATATCTGGATATCTGAATGAGAAGTACAGCCTTTTTGTTGAGGTGAAGGATCTGGAAGAAGAGGAGGAAGCTCCGGTTCTTCTGGAAAATGGAAAGGCGGCAGGATCCGTAGAGGGTGTGCTTGCGTCTTTCGGACTTCCGGCCAAAGGGGAGATGGATCCGACAAAGATCATGTTCATATTTTATGTAGTTCTGTTTGGAATGATGCTTTCAGACGCAGCGTACGGTCTGATCGTATCGGTGGCATGTTTTGTACTGTTAAAAAAGTACCCGAGAATGTCGGAGAGCATGTCAAAGTCCCTGCGAATGTTCATGTATTGTGGAATTTCCACACTGGTGTGGGGGATTCTTTTCGGCGGTTACTTTGGAGATGTGGTGGATGTGGTGTCCGGAGTCTTCTTCGGCCATGAGGTCAGCATTCCGGCACTTTGGTTTATCCCGTTGAACGATCCGATGAGGTTGTTGATTTTCTCCATGCTGCTTGGAATGATCCATCTGTTTACGGGACTTGGAATTAAAGGATACATGTGTATCCGCGACAAACGCTACCTGGATTTCTTCTGTGACGTGGTGCTCTGGTATCTGCTGTTGATCGGATTGATCCTGATGCTGTTACCGAGCAGTCTTTTTTATTCAATTTCACAGATGACAATCGTATTTCCGCCGGCGCTGCAGACTTTATCGAAGGGGCTTGCGATTATCGGAGCAGTCGGAATTCTTCTGATGTCAGGAAGAAGCAGCAAAAATCCGGGGCTTCGGATTGCGCTTGGTGCATATGATCTGTACAACATCACCGGGTGGTTAAGCGATGTGCTTTCTTATTCCCGACTGCTTGCACTCGGACTTGCAACCGGAGTAATTGCGTCCGTAGTAAACCAGATGGGAAGTATGGCTGGCAAGGGAATCTTTGGTGCCATCGTATTTATTATTGTATTTATCATCGGGCATGTATTTAACCTGGCGATCAACCTGCTTGGCGCCTATGTCCATACAAACCGTCTTCAGTATGTAGAATTCTTTGGTAAGTTTTATGAAGGCGGCGGACGGGAATTTCATCCGCTTAGAGCAGATACAAAATATGTAGATATTAAGGAGGAAACGAAATAATGAGTGAATTAGGAATTGTTTATGCATTACTTGGTGCGGCAGTAGCGGTATTCCTTGCGGGAACCGGATCTGCTATTGGCGTAGGGATTGCCGGACAGGCGGCTTCAGGCGTAGTAACGGAGGATCCAAGCAAATTCGCGAAGGTATTGATCATGCAGTTGCTTCCTGGTACACAGGGTATCTATGGACTACTGGTAGGTTTTATTACGCTTTCCAAAGTCGGACTTCTTGGCGGAAGTGTAGCAGACCTTGATGTGAAGACGGGTCTTCTGATCCTTGCGGCATGTCTGCCAATCGGAATTGTAGGACTTCTCTCCGCAATCTCCCAGGGAAAGACAGCAGCAGCGGCAATCGGAATCGTAGCAAAAAAACCGGATCAGTTCGGTAAAGCGATGCTGTTTCCGGCGATGGTTGAGACATATGCGATCCTTGCACTTTTGATTTCTATCCTTGCTGTAACAGCAATTCAGGTTTAATGAATAGAAGGACGATAATCTAGAAGTAAAGGAGAGCTTGAGAATGACTGGATTAGATAAGATGATAAGCCAGATTCTGGAAGAAGCACAATCCCTTGCGAAAGAAAAAGAAGCAAAGGCAGCCCAGGAGGCTGATGCCATCCGGGCGGAGGCGGAACAGGAGACGAAGAAGCAGACGGAAGCAATTATGAAGAAAGCGGAACAAGACGTGAAAGATTATCAGGCAAGACTAAAATCGGCTGATGAGCAGAAACGCCGTACCGCACTTCTGGCCGCAAAACAGGAGATCATCGCCGAGGTGATCGAGTCTGCCTATCAGAAGTTCTGCTCCATGGAGCCGGGAGAGTATTTTGAGACCATCCGGAAGATGATTGGAACATATGTACTTCCGCAGGAGGGAAAGATTCTCTTTTCTGAGAAGGACCTGGCAAGAATGCCTGAAAGCTTTCCGGTGGAGCTTGCCCGGATTGCGGATGAAAGGGGCGGCAAGCTTACTGTTTCCCAAGAGACGAGAAGCATGGAAGGCGGATTCGTCCTTCTGTATAATGGAATCGAAGAGAACTGCTCATTCAGAGCAATCTTTGACGCAAAGAGGGATGAGCTTCAGGACAGGGTACACAAGGTATTATTTTTTTAAACAGCGCAATTCCGCGAAAAGGAGGATGTAATCAATGGCAAAAAATCAATACACCTATGCGGTTGCGCGGATCAGGGCGATGGAAGTATCGCTGTTTTCCCAGGCGGTCATAGACCAGCTTCTTGCCTGCAAAGATGAGAAGCAGTGTCTTTTGCTCCTTCAGGAGAAAGGATGGGGAAATGCGGATACCCCGCTCGATGCAGAAGCGATTTTATCATGTGAACGTGAAAAGACATGGAAAGAGGTCAAAAGCCTTGCGGATGATCCGTCGGTGTTTGACGTGATCTCCTATGCGGATCTGTTCCAGAATCTGAAAGCGGCCATTAAACAGGCGGCTTCTGAGAGGGCTGTGTCCGATATCTTTATACCCGATACACAGATTTCCGGGGAGGAGATGCTGGACATCATTAAGAAGAAAGAATTTGGAAGACTTCCGGGCTTTATGGCCGGGATCGCCCGGGAAGCGTATGAGACACTGCTTCATACGCAGGACGGGCAGCTCTGCGACATTATGGTTGACAAAGCCGCGCTGGAGGCAATTTACGAGGCCGGTAAAAGGTCAGGAGAAGAGATTATCCGCGACTATGCGGAATCTACCGTTGCGGTTGCGGATATCAAAATTGCGGTACGTTCACAGAAGACCGCAAAGAGTTTGGAATTTATGAAAAGAGCAATGGCAGAATGTGACAGTGTCAACATCAATGCCCTGATGAGAGCGGCACAAAACGGAATGGATGCCATCGAAGAATATCTGGAGAGCACCGCTTACAAAGGAGGAGCCAAGGCGCTCAAAGAGTCGGCTTCGGCGTTTGAGTGCTGGTGCGACAACCGGATTGTCGAGACGATCCGGCCGCAGCTTTACAATCCGTTTACGATCGGCCCGGTTGTAGCATATGTGCTGGCACGGGAAAACGAAATCAAAACGGTGAGGATTATACTGACCGGAAAGCAGAACGATCTTCCGGTAGAATCCATCCGGGAAAGGGTACGGGAGATGTATGTATAAGATAGCAGTATTAGGAGATTATGACAGTATTTATGGTTTTGCTGCCCTCGGTCTTGACATCTTTCCGGTAAATGGCCCGGAGGAGGCAAAGCAAACATTGACACAGCTTGCGGAGGCCAAGACGGGGATCATCTATGTCACCGAGGCTCTGGCGGCTGTTTTGAAACACGAGATAGACAGATATAAGGATGCGATTGTTCCGACCATAATCCAGATTCCTGGAATCAGTGGAAACACGGGATCGGGAATTGAAGGAGTAAAGAAGTCTGTGGAACAGGCAGTAGGTTCGGATATTCTGTTTGGTGGTAATTAGGAAAGCAGGTGATTGTCGAAATGAGTAAGGGAACGATAAAGAAAGTGGCAGGGCCGCTGGTTATCGCTGAAGGAATGCGTGATGCCAACATGTTCGACGTGGTTCGTGTAAGTGATCAGCGATTAATCGGCGAGATCATCGAGATCCACGGTGATCAGGCTTCTGTACAGGTATACGAAGAGACGGCAGGACTCAAACCGGGCGAGCCGGTAGAATCCATGGATGTGCCGATGTCCGTAGAGCTTGGACCTGGGCTGATCACAAGTATCTACGATGGGATCCAGAGACCGCTCGACGATATTATGAAGGCGACAGGTGGAAACAGCCTGAAACGTGGAGTAGAAGTTCCTTCTCTGAAAAGAGATAAGAAATGGGAATTTGTCCCGGTTGCAAAGGTAGGAGACGAAGTGGAAGGCGGCGACGTGCTTGGGACTGTTCAGGAAACGATTGTCGTACAGCAAAAAATTATGGTGCCTCCGAATGTAAAGGGAACTGTAAAGGAGATCCGTTCCGGTTCCTTTACAGTGGAGGAGACGGTTGCCGTACTCTCCACACCGGAGGGAGACAAGGAGCTCACGATGATGCAGAGATGGCCGGTAAGAAAGGGCCGTCCGTATCAGAAGAAGCTGCCGCCTAAGATGCCTTTGATTACAGGTCAGCGTGTTGTCGATACGTTTTTCCCGATCGCAAAAGGCGGTGTGGCAGCGGTTCCGGGACCATTCGGAAGCGGTAAGACAGTTATCCAGCACCAGCTCGCAAAATGGGCGGAGGCTGATATCGTTGTTTACATCGGATGCGGAGAGCGTGGAAACGAGATGACGGACGTTCTGAACGAGTTTCCGGAACTGAAGGATCCGAAAACCGGAGAATCCCTGATGGAGAGAACCGTTCTGATTGCGAATACCTCCGACATGCCGGTTGCGGCACGTGAGGCATCTATCTATACAGGTATTACGATTGCGGAGTACTTCCGTGATATGGGATATTCTGTAGCCCTGATGGCAGACTCCACATCCCGTTGGGCCGAGGCGCTCCGTGAGATGTCCGGACGTCTGGAGGAGATGCCAGGTGAGGAAGGGTACCCGGCTTATCTGGGAAGCCGTCTTGCACAGTTCTATGAGCGCGCGGGACACGTGGTTTCTCTTGGAAAGGATAACCGTGAGGGAGCCCTTTCCGTAATCGGAGCTGTATCCCCTCCGGGTGGTGATATTTCCGAGCCGGTATCCCAGGCGACCCTTCGTATCGTAAAGGTTTTCTGGGGACTGGATTCCAATCTGGCATACAAGAGACATTTTCCGGCGATCAACTGGCTGACGAGTTATTCTCTGTATCTGGACGATATGGAAAAGTGGTTTAATTCAGAGGTAGCAGAAGACTGGATGGATAACCGCCAGAAGATGATGGCGCTGCTCCAGGAGGAAGCAGAACTCGAGGAGATCGTGAAGATGGTAGGTATGGATGCACTGTCACCGTCCGACCGTCTGAAAATGGAAGCGGCAAGATCCATCCGTGAGGACTTCCTGCATCAGAACTCCTTCCACGAGATTGACACCTATTCTTCTCTGAAGAAGCAGTATCTGCTGATGAAACTGGTGCTTTCATTCTACGAGGAATCCTCTAAGGCGCTTGCAGAGGGGGCGTCCATGAATAAGCTGATCAGTATGCCGGTACGTGAGCAGATCGGACGTTTTAAATACACCCACGAAGATGAGCTGGATGGAGCTTATCAGAAGGTAACAGAAGAGCTCGCGGCAGAAGTAGCGGACACATTCGGAAAGGAGGACTTCTAAATGCCAAAAGAATATAGAACCATTCAGGAAGTTGCCGGACCGCTTATGATGGTCCGTGGAGTAGAAGACGTAGCGTTTGACGAATTGGGAGAGATCGAACTTGTAAGCGGGGAGACACGTCGCTGCAAGGTTCTGGAAATTGACGGAGATACCGCACTGGTACAGTTGTTTGAGAGTGCGACAGGAATCAATCTTTCCAACAGTAAGGTACGGTTCCTTGGCAGAAGTATGGAGCTTGGTGTATCCGAAGATATGCTGGGACGTGTGTTCGACGGACTTGGACGTCCGATCGACGGTGGCCCGGAAATCCTGCCGGAGGCGCGTCTGGACGTCAACGGTCTCCCGATGAATCCGGCGGCAAGAAGCTATCCGGAAGAGTTTATCCAGACAGGTGTTTCCGCAATCGACGGCCTGAATACATTGGTACGTGGACAGAAACTTCCGATTTTCTCTGCATCCGGCCTCCCGCATGCACAGCTTGCTGCGCAGATCGCAAGGCAGGCTAAGGTACGTGGAACTGACGAGCCGTTTGCCGTTGTATTTGCGGCAATGGGTATTACGTTCGAGGAATCCAACTTCTTTATTGAGAGTTTTCGCGAGACAGGAGCTCTGGACCGTACAGTCCTGTTTATCAACCTGGCAAACGACCCGGCGATAGAGCGTATTTCCACGCCGAAGATGGCGCTGACAGCGGCAGAGTACCTTGCATTTGAGAAAAACATGCATGTCCTTGTTATCCTGACAGATATCACGAACTATGCGGACGCACTTCGAGAAGTATCCGCAGCCCGGAAAGAAGTACCGGGACGTCGTGGATATCCTGGATATATGTATACAGACCTTGCGTCTATGTATGAAAGAGCAGGACGCCAGAATGGAAAGAGCGGAAGTATCACGATGATTCCGATTTTGACCATGCCGGAAGATGATAAGACCCATCCGATTCCGGATCTTACCGGATACATCACAGAGGGTCAGATTATCTTAAGCCGTGACCTTTATAGGAAAGGAGTACAGCCGCCGATCGACGTACTGCCGTCCCTGTCCCGTCTGAAAGACAAAGGAATCGGAGAAGGCAAGACTCGTGCGGACCACTCCAACACAATGAACCAGCTCTTCGCCGCATATGCGCGTGGTAAAGAGGCGAAAGAACTCATGGTCATCCTTGGGGAAGCGGCGTTGACCGAGATCGATTTAATCTACGCGAAATTTGCGGATGCATTTGAGAAGGAATATGTTTCCCAGGGATACGGAACAGACCGTTCTATCGAGGAGACGCTGGAGATCGGATGGAAACTGCTTTCCATTCTTCCAAGAAGCGAGCTGAAACGAATCGACGATAAATATCTGGATCTGTATTATGGCAAATAGAAATGGGGGTGAACTGGCTTGGCATCTACACAGGTAACACCGACCCGTATGGAACTCACAAGGCTGAAGAAAAAGCTGGTAACTGCGACGAGAGGCCATAAACTTTTGAAAGATAAGCGTGATGAGCTGATGCGCCAGTTCCTGGATCTTGTCAGGGAAAATATGGCTCTTCGAGAGAAGGTAGAAGCCGGAATCAAGACGGCTAATAAAAACTTTGTCATTGCCAGGGCAGGTATGTCCGGGGAGACACTGCGTACAGCTCTGATGATGCCGAAACAGTCTGTTGAGCTTCGGGTTGGAGAGAAGAATGTTATGAGCGTGGATATCCCTGTTTTTGAAACAAAGACAAGAACAGCGGACGCAAACGATATCTATTCTTACGGCTTTGCCTTTACGTCCAGCGATCTGGACGGAGCGGTGAAGTCACTGGCTGATATCCTTCCGGATATGCTAAAGCTGGCGGAGACGGAAAAGGCATGTCAGTTAATGGCGTCCGAGATCGAGAAGACGAGACGCCGGGTGAACGCGCTGGAACATGTCATTATTCCTGAGACACGGGAAAATATCAGATATATCACAATGAAGCTGGATGAAAATGAGAGAAGTTCTCAGATCCGGCTGATGAAAGTAAAAGATATGATGCTGGAAGAAGCACATCATTATAAAGAGCATCAGGCGTAATCGTAAAGAGGGCGGATACGTGAGTGGCAGTCTATGAAGGACTGTCAGTCCGTAACGCCCTCTTTGATCGTGTTCATTTGTTAATATGTATTCTGTGTAAGATCCGGGAATTGCGATGATAAAACGTATTGTGCATTTCTTACATTGTCATAGAACAGGATCAGAAACACCGGAATACGAGATATAAAATCAGCAGGAAAATCACATTACAGATGGTGAAAATGATAAAATATTTTCCTTTCTGCCGTGGGTAGCGGGCAGAAATCTGCCTGTAGGATATGAGGCTTGCCATGGAGGCGATCAGAGTTCCAAGACCGCCGAGGTTTGTTCCGATAATCAGCTCCTGCACCTCTGCCGTATAATTGGAGAGCAGCATGGCGGCGGGAACATTGCTGATAACCTGGCTCGCAAGGATACTGATGATCCGCTCATGGTGCGCAAGGACAGAGCTGATGAAAACCCTTAACTGTTCAAAGTGATCGATATTCCCAACAAAAATGAAAAAGAAAATAAAGGTAAGAAGCAGCGAATAATCCACTCTTGTAAACAGGGTCCTCTGATGGATCAGAAGCGGGATCACGATGAGGATCAGCAAAATCCAGTCGGAAAGGATGCCTGCTACCGAGAGCATACAGAAAAGAAAGAGAAGGCCAAGAAACAGGAGCGTCCCTTTTTTCGTAAGGGAAGTATTTTCCATCTGGATCCGGATGGATCCACGTTCCGTGCCTAAGAGGGCAAACAAAACAAGGAGTGCGGCAGACAGTGCGGTAAACGGCAACATCAGCAGGAGAAATTCGTGCAGTTTCAGGCCGGTAAGAGAGTACAGATAAAGATTCTGCGGATTTCCGACCGGGGTGAACATACTTCCCAAATTAGCCGCGATTGTCATCAGGACGATCAGATAACAGATTCGCGATTCCATACCGGCCATCTCCAGGATCAGGATGCCGAATGGCACAAAGGTGATGAGGGCGACGTCATTAGTGATGAACATACTGCTCACAAAGCATAAAAACACGAGAACAAGGGAAAGCCCCCGTTTGGAGGAAGTTCGTGAGAGCAGAAGATTTCCGATGTACGGGAAAAAATTGGCCTCCCGGAGTCCTTCTACAATGAGCATCAGGCAGAAGAGTAAGATCAGGGTATGAAAATCAAGATAGCCGAGGTATTCCGGCCCGGGCGGCGTGATCAGACACGATAGTAAGGCCAGACAAAAAGAGATCAGAAGTACAATATCATTTTTAAATAGAACAGCCAGTTTCTTTATCATTTCCAATAATTTCCTTTCGTACACAGTTTTGCGATATGAAGAATTATAGCAGAAAAGCAAAATTTCGTCATGCTTTCTGACACAGGAAATAGAAGAATAAAGAAATTTCCCGGAAAAGCGTGGGGCCAAGCTGCAAAATACCAGTTATTGCATATGGTAAAGTAGATTATATCAGACAGGAAGTGCGAAGAATATGGAACATAAACTACCTTATTATATGACCTATCCGATGGATTTGAAGGAGTACGGTGAGGAAAAACAGGACCGCCGGGATATGGAATACATGAAGAGTATGTACCCGATGTCTGCCAAGAAAATTCTGCCGTATGTGGAGGATGAGTGCGACCGGATGGAATATGAGGGCAGTATGATTTACGATGAATATCCGGATCGGCTGCTTCTTTATCTGATGGCGGGGAGGATCTACGACAGGATGAAAGAGGGGGAGAAGCAGGAGATCGCCATGGAACTGGAAAAAGAACAGATAAAGACTCAGGAACTGGGGGGAAAGAGGAAAACAAGGGAACAATCTGTAATGGATTTGGTGGAAATCCTGCTGTTTCAGGAGATTGTGCAAAGAAGATGCCGATATCGCAGAAATTGCAGACACTTTTCCTGAATTTTTCGTCAGGATACAGGGTTTACGCAAGGTTTAAAGCATGATAAAATAAAAACGAAAGACAAAAGCGATACCGTTTTTCTAGGGAGAAAGGGATCGATAATAGAAAAGAGGAAGACGGATGAAGAAGAATCTCATTTTTATAGGGATGCCGGCATCCGGAAAAAGTACGATCGGGATTGTGGCGGCAAAGCGTCTGGGATACCGGTTTATCGATACGGATCTGATGATTCAGGAGCAGGAGGGAAAGCTTTTGCGGGAAATCATTCAGGAGAGAGGGACGGCTGGTTTCCTGGAGGTAGAAGACCAGGTCAATGCTTCTGTGCAGGCTGAGAGGACAGTGATCGCACCGGGTGGGAGTGTCGTGTACTGTGAGAACGCCATGCGGCATTATCAGGAGATTGGGATCATTGTTTATCTTCACGTACCGTACACAGAGATTGAGACCAGAATTCAGAATGCAAGGAGCCGCGGCGTGGTGCTCAGAGACGGGCAGACGCTTCGGGATCTTTATGACGAGCGGTGCAGGCTGTTTGAGCAGTACGCGGATATCCGTATCAATGAAGACGGTCTGTCCATGGGAGAAACGGTGGAAAAAGTACTTGCCATTTTCGGTGATATCAGGGGAGAAAGCTGAGAATGAGCCGTCCGGTCTGTCTGATGGTTTGGTATAGATCCGGCAGAGCTGGAAATTAGGTGTTTTACAATGGCAGATTTTGTGCTATACTAGATCGGTAAAGCTATGTTTTGTGAATGATTTGTGAACATCAGTTGAATGTATAGATAGATTTGGACGAAATTACGAATACGATTAAATAGTAGTCGAGGTGTGATATGGAGCAGTATATTATTAAGGGAGGGACTCCGCTTGTTGGCGAAGTAGTCATCGGAGGAGCCAAAAACGCGGCGCTGGCGATTCTCGCGGCGGCCATTATGACAGATGAGACAGTACACATTGATAACCTTCCGGATGTGAATGATATCAATGTTTTATTAGAGGCGATGGAAGGAATCGGAGCCCGGATTAAGCGGATCGACCGCCATACGGTGGAAATCAGCGGTGGCTCTGTGCATGATTTCAGTATTGATTATGACTATATCAAGAAAATCAGGGCGTCCTATTATCTTCTGGGTGCGCTACTTGGTAAATATAAGCACGCGGAAGTAGCGCTTCCTGGCGGATGCAACATTGGAAGCAGGCCGATTGATCAGCATCTGAAAGGATTCCGTGCGCTCGGCGCAGAGGTGGAGATCGAGCATGGCAAGATCTTGGCTGATTCGGAACGGCTTGTAGGAAGCCATATTTATTTTGACGTGGTGAGTGTTGGAGCGACAATTAATGTGATGATGGCGGCATCCATGTCAGATGGCATGACGATCCTGGAGAACGTAGCCAAGGAGCCGCACGTTGTAGACGTTGCGAACTTCCTTAACAGTATGGGAGCTAATATCCGCGGGGCAGGTACAGACGTCATTAAGATCAAAGGAGTGTCGAAGTTCCACGGGACCGAGTACTCCATTATTCCGGATCAGATCGAAGCGGGGACATTTATGTTCGGCGCTGCGGTCACAAAGGGTGATGTGACTGTGCTCAATGTCATTCCAAAGCATCTGGAAGCAACGATTGCGAAGCTTGTGGAGATCGGATGTGAGGTAGAGGAGTTTGACGATGCGGTGCGTGTTGTATCCAAGGGAAAGCTGCGCCATACACAGGTGAAGACGCTTCCTTATCCGGGATTCCCGACAGATATGCAGCCGCAGATGGGTGTGGCGCTTGCTCTGTGTGAGGGAACCAGCACCATCACTGAGAGCATTTTTGAGAACCGGTTCAAATACCTTGACGAACTTGCACGTATGGGGGCGGTGTCCAAGATCGAGGGTAACTCTGCCACCATCGAGGGTGTGGAGGGATTCTCCGGAGCACGTGTGAGTGCACCGGATTTAAGAGCAGGAGCGGCGCTGGTACTGGCAGGACTGGCGGCGGAAGGTATCACGATTGTAGATGATATCGTTTATATTCAGCGTGGATACGAGCGGTTTGAAGAGAAGTTAAGAGAGCTTGGAGCAGAGATTGAGAAGGTTTCCAGCGAGAAAGAGATTCAGAAATTCAGACTAAAGGTAAGTTAATAGGTGGAGAAGAGTGGGATGCGGAGAGCCGTATCCCTGCTTTGATTTAAAAACCTCTTGACAGAAACATACGATAATGTTATGATTTTGTTCAGTGACAAGTAAATTAAGTTATATTTTCTCTTATTCAGAGTGGTGGAGATACATAGGATCTAGGAAGCCACGGCAACCCCGGATACGGAAGGTGCCAGCCTGAGCGAGTAATCGAACAATAAGAGGATTGATATATGATATCAATATACAGTCCGCTTATGGTGGGCTTATTTTTTTTACTAGGGAACAAGGTTCCCTACTAAAAAAACGCTCCGCGGGATGCGCACTCGCGCGAAGTGAAAATCTGTCGTTAAAACGACCGCGCTCGGCGCGGGAGTTCCGCAAGCGGAACTCTATATTTAGCAACATGAAACCCGTGTCCCGCAAAAAACAAGTCCGCCAGGGAAACAGACAAAGCTATGAGAGAAAAGGAAAGGCAGGAAATCATGGAAAAATTATTATTTACTTCTGAATCAGTAACGGAAGGTCATCCGGATAAAGTCTGCGATGCCATTTCCGACGCGATTCTGGACGCATTGATGGAGCAGGATCCGATGAGCCGTGTGGCATGTGAGACCTGTACGACGACAGGGCTTGTAATGGTCATGGGCGAGATTACAACAAACGCTTATGTCGATATACAGAAGATCGTGCGCGACACGGTAAGAGAGATTGGCTACACGAGAGGAAAATTTGGATTTGACGCTGATACCTGCGGCGTTCTGGTAGCAATCGACGAGCAGTCCACCGATATCGCTATGGGTGTTGACAAGGCGCTGGAGGCAAAAGAGCACAAGATGTCCGATGAAGAGATCGAGGCGATCGGAGCAGGAGATCAGGGCATGATGTTCGGATATGCGGTCAATGAGACTGAGGAATATATGCCATATCCGATTGCTCTGGCACATAAGCTCACCAAGCAGCTTGCCAATGTAAGAAAAGACGGTACACTGGCATACCTGCGCCCGGACGGAAAGTCTCAGGTAACAGTGGAGTACGGCGAGGATGGAAAGCCAGCGCGTCTGGAAGCAGTTGTTCTTTCCACACAGCATGATCCGGCGATCTCCCAGGAGCAGATCCACGAAGACATTCGTAAATATGTCTTTGATCCAGTACTCGATCCGAAGATGATTGACGAGAATACGAAGTTCTTTATTAATCCGACAGGGCGTTTTGTGATTGGCGGACCGCACGGAGACAGCGGACTGACCGGACGGAAGATTATCGTAGATAGTTACGGCGGAATGGCACGCCACGGCGGCGGCGCGTTCTCCGGAAAGGACTGCACAAAGGTAGATCGTTCCGGGGCCTATGCGGCACGTTATGTGGCCAAGAATATCGTGGCGGCAGGACTTGCGGAGAAGTGCGAGGTGCAGCTTTCCTATGCAATCGGAGTGGCACAGCCGACTTCCGTATGGGTGGATACTTTTGGAACAGGAAAGCTTTCTGATGAAGCACTTGTAAAGATCATCCGTGAGAACTTTGATTTAAGACCGGCAGGAATCATCAAGATGCTGGATCTAAGAAGACCGATCTACAAGCAGACGGCTGCATACGGACACTTCGGACGTAATGATCTGGCTCTCCCGTGGGAGAAGCTGGACAAGGTAGAGACTCTGAAAAGCTATTTATAAAAAGTTTCGAAAATTTCGGGGGCGCTTATAGAGGAAGCGCCCCCTTCGTGATATACTGTATCTGTGATCAGAGCCAGGAAAGCGGAGAGGAAGAACTGTTTTGAAATTAAAGACAAGATTGATTATTTCATTTGTTATTATCACGATTTTACCGGCGGTTCTGGCGGGATTCGTCGTGTGGGGAGTAGCTAATTACCACATCAATGCCATTGAACAGACCTATGGGATTTCAGGGGAGGAGTATCGGGAATTCAAGCAGTCGCTTGGAACCTTAAATGAGATGCCGGAGGTTCATGAGTTTCTTGTTACGATGATGGGTGGAGTGATTCTGATTCTCGCTCTAACAGCCATGACGATGATTCTGTGGATATATCGAAGCCTCCTGCGCCCTATCGAGAAGATGGAGATTGCGGTGAAAAGTATCACGGAAGGAGAACTGGACTTTGAACTCCGGCCGGAGAAGAATGACGAGATAGGTCAGCTCTGCAAGGACATTGAGACCATGCGCCGCAGACTGAAAGATAACGCAGAGGAGAAGCTCAAAAATGACAAGGACAACAAAGAGCTCATCAGTAATATTTCCCATGATTTAAAGACACCGATTACGGCTATCAAAGGCTATGTAGAGGGGATCATGGATGGGGTTGCGGATACGCCGGAGAAGATGGATCGCTATATCCGTACTATTTACAATAAGGCTAATGAAATGAATACCCTGATCAATGAGCTGACATTCTATACGAAGATTGATACAAACCGCATCCCATATAATTTCGCGCCGGTTCGGGTCAACGATTATTTCAACGACTGTGCCGAGAATCTTTCATCTGATCTTCAAAACCAGGGTGTGGAATTCGGTTATTTTAATTATGTGAGCGATGACGTCAAGGTCATTGCGGACGCCGAGCAGCTTATGCGTGTGATCAACAATATCATCAGCAATTCCCTGAAATATATGGACAAGCAACAGCCACGGATTAATCTCAGAGTCAAGGATGTCGGAGATTTTATCCAGGTAGAGCTGGAAGATAACGGAAAAGGGATTGACGCCAAGGATCTGCCATATATCTTTGACCGGTTTTACCGGACGGACGCCTCGCGGAATTCTTCCAAGGGAGGCAGTGGGATCGGACTATCGATTGTGAAGAAGATTATTGAAGAGCATGGAGGAAAGATCTGGGCCACAAGCAGACCGGGTACAGGGACGGTTATGTATTTTGTCATCCGAAAATATCAGGAGGTACCAATCTATGAGTAAGATTTTTATTGTAGAAGATGAAGGGGCAATCGCGGATCTGGAGAAAGACTATCTGGAGTTAAGCGGCTTTGAAGTGGAAGTAGAAAACGATGGGAACATGGGGCTTCAGAAGGCCCTGGAGGAGGACTTTGATCTTCTGATACTGGATCTCATGCTTCCTGGTGTGGACGGATTTGAAATCTGCAGGAGGGTTCGGGATGAAAAGGATGTGCCGATTATCATGGTATCTGCTAAGAAAGACGATATCGATAAGATCCGGGGTCTGGGACTTGGAGCCGATGACTATATGACAAAGCCGTTCAGTCCGAGTGAACTGGTGGCAAGGGTGAAAGCACATCTGGCTCGTTACGAGCGCCTGATCGGAAGCCATGTGGAAGAAAACAAGTTGATCGAGATTCGGGGATTGAAGATTGATACGACTGCAAGACGCGTGTGGGTCAATGGGAAAGAAAAGGCATTTACGACGAAGGAGTTTGACCTTCTCACTTTTCTTGCAAGCCATCCGAACCATGTGTATACTAAGGACGAGCTTTTCAGTGAAATCTGGGACATGGAGTCCATCGGAGATATTGCCACTGTAACTGTCCATATCAAAAAGATCCGGGAAAAGATCGAGTACGACACATCTAAGCCACAGTATATTGAGACGATTTGGGGAGTGGGATATCGGTTTAAAGTGTAAAGAAGATGAACATGATCAGGTAACATATCATAAAAAGAAAAACCTCAGTCAGACAGGAGGAGAACAGGTCTGACTGAGGTTTTTCTTATTTCATAAGAACCTTCTTTTTATATACATAAATTGAATATAACACATACATTTATAAATAAAGAAAATTAGTGCAAATATTATAATACTGCGGTACGAAAAGTTGGGTAAAAATGAAAAAAGTTGTAAAAAACAACGAAAATAATAGTAAAAAGTATAAATATGACACAATATATTGACGAAATTAAAGTGAAAAATTATAATAATAAGTATAAAACTAACTAAGGAGGAGGGACATACATTGAAGAGATACGTTGTAAGAAGAATTTGTACGGGGATTCTTACAGTGCTTATTGCATTTGCTTTAAATTTTGCGCTGATGAAGATGGCTCCGGGAGATCCGATCACAACATTGATGGGAAAAGACAATGATAGTCCGGAAATGAGGCAGGCGCTGGAAGAAAAATATGGGTTGAACGAACCGATTCCGGTGCAGTTTACGAGTTACCTGAAAACCGCTTTGCAGGGAGATCTTGGTAATTCCATGATCTACAACCGACCTGTTTCGGAGATGATTTCCGAGAGAGTGGGAGCAACCGTACTTTTAGGGCTTACAGCCGCCATACTGGCCGCGTTGATTGGCACGATCATGGGGATTTGTGCCGCCAGAAGGGAGGGCCGGATCTTCGATGTTGTATCGTCCGGAACCTCCTATGTGTTTAACTCAATGCCTAACTTCTGGCTGGGGTTAATGCTGATCCTTGTGTTCTCATCTGGATTGGGCCTGTTACCTTCTTATGGAATGACGGATACAAGAGCTTCCTACACGGGGATAATGTACTATATGGATATTGCGAAACATATGGTTCTTCCGGTGGCAACTTTGACGCTTGTGCTGATTCCGCAATATTTCCGGATCGCAAAGTCATCTGTCCTTCAGGTTACGAATGAGGATTTCGTCACAACACTCAGAGCTGTCGGCATGAGTGAGAAGAAAATCTTTAATAAATACATATTTAAGAATGCAATTCTTCCGACGGTTACGATTTTTGGTATTTCCATGGCTTACCTGATTACCGGAGTGACACTAATTGAGATTGTATTTGCTTGGCCTGGAATGGGACGGCTTGTAATGACAGCTATCAACCAGAGAGACTATCCAACCCTGATGGGAATATATCTGATTATGTCCGTATCCATTGCGGTGGTCATGCTGGTTGTTGATATCATTTACGCAATGCTGGATCCGAGAATCCGCTATGAATAGAGGTGGAGTATATGGAAAAGATGAAAAAAATTTGTAAAACGATTAAGGGAGACAGACAGCTTCTGGCAGGAATGATTGGGATTGTCATCCTGCTGGCATTGGTGATTCTTGCCCCGGTAGTTGCTTCTGAAAATCCGCATCATTATGGGAAGGACATATTAAACAGTCTAGGACAAAATGGCCACCTGCTGGGTACGAACCATATGGGACAGGATATTTACAGTATGATTATATACGGTGTAAGAACGTCTCTACGGGTTGCCGTGATTTCGGCACTGATATCCGGTGTTCTGGGAGTTCTGATCGGAGGTGTGGCAGGCTTTTTTGGTGGGAAAGTGGACACGTTTGTGTCGGAACTGATCAATGTATTTATGATGCTTCCGAGCTTTTTCCTGATTCTTCTGATCATTGCTCTGTTTGGAAACAGTATCACAAATGTTATGGTAGTAATCGGAATCACGACATGGCCAAGCAATGCAAAGCTGATGCGTGCCCAGGCACTTTCACTGAGACAGCGCACTTTCGTAAAAAGTGCGGAGGCGATGGGGGAGACGAAACTTCAGATTCTTTTTAAGTATATTTTACCAAACGGAATTTTCCCAGTGATAGCCAATACAACGATGGGAATGTCCAACGCTATTCTCACAGAGGCGGGGCTTTCCTTCCTTGGACTTGGAGATCCAAGCATTATCAGCTGGGGGCAGATGATCTATACCGGAAAACAGTACATTACAAGTGCATGGTGGATTTCCGCATTTGCAGGAATCGCTATCGTTATTACTGTCCTTGTATTCTATCTGTTGGGAGACGGACTCAATCATGTGCTGAATCCAAAACATCTGAACAGGGGGGCGAATTAAATGGAAACAATTCTGAAGTTAGATGACGTAAATGTGACATACGTTAATAAAGAGAAAGAAGTGTATGCAGTCAGAAATGCGTCATTTTCCATTGAGAAAGGGGACTCCCTGGGAGTTGTTGGAGAATCCGGGTCAGGGAAATCGACGTTAGCAAATGCGCTTTTGCGCCTCCACAATGAAAAGTCTACATTGATCAGCGGGGCGGCAGAATTTGAGGGAAAAGATTTAATTAAGATGACATCGAAAGAGATGAATGAGCTGCGCTGGAAAGAGATTTCTGTTGTGTTCCAGAAAGCAATGAACGCACTTAGTCCGGTTCACAGAATCGGCAGGCAGGTGGAAGATATCTATCATGTCCATGAACCGCAGGCGTCCAGGAAAGAAATTGAAGAGCGGATGATCTATCTTCTGAAACTGGTCAATCTTCCAGAACGGGTTTACCGGCTTTATCCACACGAGATGTCGGGTGGGATGCTGCAAAGGGTAGCGATTGCGATTAGTCTGCTGCATAAACCAAAGCTGATTATCTTCGACGAGGCGACGACAGCACTTGATGTTGTTACCCAGGGACAGATTCTCCAGGAAGTAGTACAGATGGAGAAAGAGATGGATATGACGAGGATTATGATTACCCACGATATGTCTGTTGTGGCTGCCTCGTGCAATAAAGTAGCGGTGATGTATGCGGGAGAATTTATGGAGATCGGAAGGGTCGAATACATTTTTAAAAATCCGATGCATCCGTATACCCAGGGACTTCTGAATTCTTTTCCGTCTCTGAAAGGCGAAAATGAGAGACTCCATGCTATTCCGGGATTTCTTCCGGATCTTTCCAGGAAACAAGAGGGCTGCATCTTTGCGCCTCGTTGTCCGAAAGCGACGGAGCAGTGTTTCCGCAAAAAGCCTCAGGCTTCCTATATGGAGGATGGCAGGATGGTTTCCTGCTGGCTTTACGAAAGAGGAGGTGTGAAAGATGGAGAATAGAGAATTTATCTCGATTGAAGATGTAGCGATGTGGTATCCGTATAAAGGGAAGGACAAAGCAAAGGCAACAGGGAAAAAGAACTGGATCAAAGCGGTGGACGGAGTGTCCCTTTCTATTAAAAAGGGAGAAATTCTCGGAATTATCGGGGAATCCGGATGTGGAAAATCTACGTTGGGGCGGATTCTGACAAGATTGGAGAAGCCGACAAAGGGAGATTGCTTTATCAATGGCGTCTCCACGGGTGCAATGATCAAAAAGGATGCAAAAGAGTTTCACAAGACAGTACAGATTGTTTTTCAGAATCCATTTGATACCTTCACGCCAAGGGATACGATTGGAAAGATTCTGATGCGGCCATTGAAAAACTATAAGATCGGGAAAAACGATCAGGAACGGTATCAGATCTGCTTAAAAGGACTGGAACAAGGCGGGCTTCGTCCGGCAGAGGATATTATGAAACGGTTTCCTCACGAACTGTCTGGCGGACAGCTTCAGAGAATTTCCATCATCCGATCCATGTTTCTAAATCCACAGTTTATTATTGCGGATGAACCGGTATCCATGCTCGATGTTTCTGTGAGGGCGGATATTATCAATATGCTGATTGATCTGAGCCGTAATCAGGGTGCCGCGGTGCTGTTTATCAGCCATGATATTGCGCTGACCAGGTATATTTCCGATTATATTGCGGTGATGTACCTGGGGCGGGTCGTGGAATATGGAACCGCTGATGATGTTATTAAAAATCCACAGCATCCTTATACAAAGGCGTTGATTTCCAACTGTGCATCGATTGATCCGGAGGAGAAAGTACAGAATATTGCCATTGAAGGGGAACCGCCGACACCGTTGAATCCGGGACCGGGTTGCTACTTTGAACCGAGATGTTATTGTGCGTGCGAGACATGCAGACAGTCTTATCCTGAGAAAATAGTAATGGAGAATGGACACTGGGCAACGTGTTCCAGAATCAATAAATAAAATCAAAAGAGGAGGAAAAAACATGAGGAAAAAAATTGCTTGTTTATTGGCAGCGGCGCTGTGTGTTACGGCAGCGCTTGGTGGATGCTCCGGCTCCGGGAAAGGGAGTGGTGGTGACGCGTCTTCTTCAGATGGAAGCGGAGGTACTTTTATTGTCCGTTCGGCAGGGGACCCGATGTCGTTTAACCCGGATGTCGCGGGAGATGACAATGGTTATCCGATCGCTCAGAATATGTTCCGGAGGCTGTGTGCGCTGGATTCCAGTAAACAAAATCTTGTGCCGGAAGCGGCGGAGTCCTGGGAGTATAATGAGGATGCGACAAAACTGACCTTCCACTTACGGGATGATCTGAAGTGGTCGGATGGAGAAGCGCTGACAAGCGAGGATGTTAAGTATACGTTTGACACGATCAAGGCAAATCCAACCTACTATTTCAGTGCAAGTATGGCAGTTGTAGATTCTATTGAAGCGCCGGATGATTATACCGTTATATTTAATTTGAATAAACCGGATTCATCACTTGTTTATTTCCTGGGATGGTATGCAACTTTTATTATGCCGGAACATGTTTATAATAATGGTCAGGCATGGGAAGAGAACAGCGAGGCGACGAATCCTACAGTAACATGTGGACCGTTTAAACTGGAGGAATATAACCAGGGTGAGAGTGTAACTCTTGTAAAGAACGAGGAATTTGCGGATCCGGCAAAACTGGACAAACTGATCTTTTCCATTATTCCGGATGAAGCGACAGCGGTTCAGGCGCTTCAGAACGGAGAGATTGATTTCTTTGAAAATTTCTCGGCATCCTATGTGACAGAGCTGGAAGCAGATCCGAATATCCGGGTGGAAATTAATGAGTACCCGTCTCCAATCCGTATGCTGTTTAATTTTAACAATGATACATTGAAAAATCAGGCTGTCCGGAAAGCGATTGCCATGGCGGTTGACCGGGATGAGGTATCAGAAAAAGTATTTAATGAAATTCAGAAACCAGAATATGCGCTGTATCCGTCTTATGTAGAATGGGCAGCCAATACAGAGGATACAGCTCCGGAATTTGATATAGAAGGGGCCAAAAAAGTTTTGGAGGACGCAGGGTTTACTGCGGACGCAGACGGCAATTACATCACAGGATTAACGATTGATGTATTTGAGGGATCAGGATACCCGGATACAGCAAGACTGATTCAGGCAACGCTTGCGGAAGTTGGTATTCAGACGGAAATTGAGGTTTCTGAGTATAATGCATGGAGCCAGAAAGTGTCAGTGGAAAAAGATTTTGATATTTGCCTGATGGGTGGATTCATGGGACCTGACCCGTCAGCTCTTGTAAATAGAATCGGTACAGGAGGCGGCTCTAACTATGGAAGTTACAGTAATACAAAAGTAGATGAACTTCTGGCGCAGGGGGCGTCTACTGCTGAGCAGAGTGAACGTGCGACATATTATAAAGAAGCGCAGACGATCCTTGCGGAAGAACTTCCATATATCAATATTGTAAGCTTCGCAGGGCCAGAGGCAAGCAATGCCGGATTTAAAAACCTTCCGTATGATGGGGAAGGAAAGTGGGCATGGGCAGACTACTCTCATGTAGAAAAAGCAAATTAGAAGGAAAGGCGAGGGCTGGGTTTCCGGCCCTCCAATAAAGAGAAACTAATAAAAATTGACATTTTTCAAAAACCCCGTTAAGATGTAGATGATATGGAAAATATTTACAGCAAAACGGGTATGAAAATTTTTTCACCAGGAGGGAACTACAGATGAAAAAAATATACCAGAAACTTCTGGAAGGGATTCCAGATTATAAAGAGTTTTTGACTGTGGAAGAGATGAACAGCTCATCAAAAAAACTGGCCGAAGAGCATCCGGAGAGCGTATCTATATTTGAAATCGGACAGACCAGGGACGGAATAGAACTGTACTGCTTAAAGATTGGAAGCGGCTCACATACAGCATTGATGTTTGGATGTCCACACCCGAATGAACCAATCGGAACGATGATGCTGGAATATTTTTCAAAACGGCTTGCAGAAGATGAAGAGCTTAGAAAAGAATTGGATTATACATGGTATATTGTGAAAGCCTGGGACGCGGATGGACTAAGACTAAATGAGAAATGGCTGAAAGGACCATATACACTGTATAACTATTCAAGGAACTTTTTCCGTCCGGCAGGGTTTAGGCAGGTGGACTGGACATTTCCAATCGATTACAAAGAGCTTCATTTCCACAATACACTTCCGGAGACAACGGCAATGATGCATCTCATTGACAAGATCAGACCGGAATTTATTTATTCCTTACATAATGCGGGCTTCGGCGGAGTGTACTGGTATCTTTCCAGAAAGACGCCGGAGATCTATGAAGAGATGCGTGAAGCGGCAAACCGTCAGGATGTTCCGCTCAATCTGGGGGAACCGGAGGCGCCGTACTGTGTGGAATGGGCGCCGGCAGTATATCAGAGTCTTGGAATACGGCAGGACTATGACTACATGGAGCAGTATGGAAATGTGGACATGAAGGAAGCGATCAAATGCGGCACCTGCAGCGCTGATTATGGAAAAGACGTATGCGGCGCGTTTACTTTGCTGACGGAGCTTCCGTATTTCTATGATAAGAGAATTAAAGATATGAGCCCGTCCGATATTTTGAGGAAAGATGCGGTACTGGAAAAGTTGGAATGGAATGAAAAGAGCAATCGTTTTATTCGTGAGACACTGGATATTTCCCGCAGGTATATGGAGGAGGAAAATCCGTTCTTACTGGCGCTGTGTGCGTTTACGGAGGATGATTCCGGAGAAGCCACAAAGAGAATGGTGGAAGAAAATCCAGAGTATCATAAGACGGCTACGATTGCAGAAAAGTTTGATAATGGACTTGTTTCTAAGTTCTATAAACTTCTGAGCTACGGGATGCTCATCCGGGCAAACGAGTATGAACTAGAGAAAATGCAAGGTAAGGGTGAAGAGGAACAGGAAAAGGCGGCCGCACTGAAGAAGGCATTTGAGATTGCGGAAAAGGAGCATAGAGAACTGGCTGAATATCTTGAACAGGAGATTGACTATCTGGTTGTTCCGATTCGCAAACTGGTATCGATCCAGCTTGAATGTGGTCTTTTGATGGCGGAATACCTGAAAGAACACTAGAAAAGGAACAGAAGAATATATGGATATTATCGAAACAATCAAAAGCAGGTATGATGGACTGACAAAAAAGCAGAAGAAAATCGCGGACTATATGATCAATCATATAGATAAGATGTCGTTTATTACAATGAAAGAATTAAGTGACGCGACCTCTGTCACAGAAGTGACGATTCTTAATGCATGTGCGGCGCTTGGGTTTCCAAGCTTTAAGGAGTTTAAATATGAAGCAAGGAAATATCTGGGATTGCGAGAAAAGCTTTTTTTACATGAGAGCGGAGATTTGGGGGTGTCCACGATTCCCAAATATGAACTGGATAATAAAAAGGAGCTTTTAAAATCGATCGCGGAAGAAGAAAATGTACAGTGGGAAAATTACTATGCTTCTCTTGACTATGAGGCTCTTTTCCGGATCGCCAAGGAGTTTGTTTACCGGAAGCAGATCGTGCTTTGCGGCCGGGGTGTATCTAAGATGCTTGCAGAAATGATTTCCATCAGATTGGCAGGATGTACGATTGGGTCAGTGGTGATGGACACAGAACTGAATGATAATATTCATATGGGACTTCCATTGATCCAGAATCAGACACTGACTGTTGTTATTTCCTTTCCGGACTATTATTTTATGACGGAAAAGATCGCTGAATACGCAAAAAGCAAAGGCAGCCATGTAATTGCGATTACAGATAGTAAAGAGGCGGCGATTACGAGATTCAGTGATGATGTGTTGACAGTGCCAAGCCATACCAGGCTGTTTTTGAATACGTTATCCATTCCCATGGGGCTTTTAAACGTGCTTACATCAGCTATCGATATCGAAAAGAATTTTAAAGGGGAAGGAAAAGAGGCGATTGGCAGCTTGGGATCTTATTTTCAGGAAAAAAGCTGGTGGAAATTAGGCAAATAAAAATGATAGTATAATATGCAACAGAGAGAATGATGATTATTCATCGTTCTCTCTGTTTTTCAGCACATGATTCAGAAATTTATCTACACTTCCGGCAAACAAATATCCCACTAGAGAAATAAAAATAAAGCAGCCGGTTAAAACCATAACTTCCATACCGATAACCTCTCTCTATCATGGATTTGTAACATTTAGATCAGATATGAAAACAACGCTGAACATCACGGTATGTGCCTAATGCAAGGATCGTACTGTCTGCCGGGAACCGGGTATCTGATTTGATTACTGTCATGGTGAATTTGCCATGTTGCTTGATTGCCATAATCGTTACATGAAAACGGTTCCGCACGTCTAACTGAGCAATGGTTTTTCCTACCCAGCTTTCCGGGACTTCCACCTCAAAAAGAGCATAATCGTCTCCCAAGGCCACATAGTCAGAAATATGGTCAGAAGTATAACGAATGGCAGTCCGGATTGCCATTTCTTTTTCCGGATAGACGACATTATCTGCTCCGTTTCTAAGGAGAAACTTAGCCTGGATATCTCTGGCCGCTCTTGCCACGACACGTTTTGCACCTAAATCTTTTAGAAGAGACGCAGTCTCGAGAGAACTTTGGAAATTATCACCGATTGTGACAATACATACATCAAAATTACGGACGCCGAGGGATTCCAGAAATTCCTCGCTTGTGCTGTCACCGATCTGAGCGTTTGTTACATAGGGCATAACGTCATTTACACGTTCTTCATCCTTGTCAATGGCCATTACCTGATGTCCTAATTCGTTTAATTTCAAAGCGGCATGTCGGCCAAAACGGCCCAGTCCAATTAATAATACTGTCTTCATATCTTCCTCCGTAAATTATTTTTTTATCTGTTTCTGTTAACCAACTGTGATCCGCTCCTGTGGGAGTCGGGCGTTTGAATTTCGCATATTGGAAAGGGTGGCGTAAATTAAAGTAAGACCACCTACACGACCAAAAAACATCAGGACAATTAAAACCATATGCGAGATCGTACTAAGTTCTGGCGTAATGCCTAATGATAGACCGACTGTACCAATGGCGGAAGCCGTTTCAAAGAGACTGACCAGAGCCGGGATCCCTTCCAGACGGCTGAGAATGAAACCGCCTGTCAGGAACAGAACCAGATACATGATCAGTATGGTAGATGCCCGTGATACCGTTTCTGCGGAAATGCGGCGTTTGAAAAAGTGTGGATTTTCGGTGCGCCGAAAAACCGCTATAACATTAGCCAACAGAACGGCTATCGTTGTTGTTTTCATACCTCCTGCGGTAGAGCCGGGAGAACCTCCGATCAACATTAAAATCGTAATCATAGATTGTCCTGTCTCACTCATGGAGGTAAGATCAGCGGTGTTGAATCCGGCAGTTCTAGGAGTGACTGCCTGGAAAAAGGACAGCAGTACTCTTTCCCCAACAGGGGCGTCAGCAAATTCAAAAAAGAAAAAGTACAGAGTCGGGAGGAAAATCAAAATTCCCGTCACCGACAAAATTACTTTGGTCTGCATACGGTATTTCCGAATATGAAAATGGTTACACCGGATGTCTTCCCAGGTAAGAAAACCGATACCTCCAATAATGATCAACAAAGCAATCACAATGGGAACGACAGGGTTGGCCGCATAACTGGTAAGAGAAGAAAAGGGTTCTCTGATTCCCAGCAGGTCAAATCCTGCGTTACAAAAAGCGGATATGGAATGGAAAAAGGCAAACCACAGTCCCTTTACTATTCCAAAATCGGCCGCAAAAGCAGGAAAGAGCAGGGCGGCGCCAATGAATTCGACGATGAGGGACACCCTCAGAATAAACCAGATCAGGCGGACGACACCGCCTACCTTAGGGGCGGCAATCGCCTCCTGCATCGCGCTTCTTTGCATCAATCCGATCCGGCGGCCTGAAAGAATGGCAAAAGCTCCGGCTACCGTTACCACGCCGAGTCCGCCAATCTGAATCAGCACAATGATAACAAACTGTCCAAACTGGGACCAATATGTCGCTGTGTCATGGATGACCAGACCTGTAACACAGACAGCAGAAGTCGAGGTAAACAGAGCGTCTATAAATGGTGTAGGGTGCCCGTTTTGGGTGGCTACAGGAAGCATAAGCAAAAAACTTCCCAAAAGTATCACAAGCAGAAAGCCAAGTATGATCACCTGAAAGGGAGACATATTCTGTTTACGCCGGATGTTCCATCGCCCCACAAGGTTCACCTCCAACTGACATTCAAGTCTTAATATACAAAATAACACTAATATAGTATCTGTATGTCATTATCTTCGTTTTATCTATGTTTGGCTATAAAAATTGTATAAAACTTTTCTGTTTGGCATTAAGATGACATTAAGGTTTAAAGAGGGACTTTATTGTATCTTAACATAATTTTAATGCGAGAAGAGATATCTTTATACTCAAAGCAAGATAAAGCATGGTATAATTAGAAAAAATAAAAGGAAGGTGATTGTTGCGTTGGATTTTAAAAATCAGGGACCGGCAGATGAAAGAAAGCAGGGAACTCTTAAGATTTTTTTTGGTTATGCTGCCGGTGTAGGGAAAACGTATGCAATGTTAAAAGCTGCGCATAGAGCCAGCGAACAGGGACAGGACGTTGTAGTCGGCTATATTGAGCGACATACAAGGCCGGATACGTTGGCACTTCTGGACGGGCTAGAGCAGCTTCCAAATAAAACAGTGAATTATAAAGGGATTCAGCTAAAAGAATTTGATCTGGATGCGGCTTTAAAGCGGCATCCACAAATTATGCTGGTAGATGAACTGGCACACAGTAATGCAGCCGGATGCAGACATACGAAGCGGTATCAGGATGTAGAAGAACTTTTGAGAGCCGGGATCAACGTATATACGACGATTAATGTGCAGCATTTGGAGTCATTGAACGACCTTGTGGCTTCGATTACACAAGTTGCCGTCAGCGAGCGTATCCCGGACTCGGTATTTGATTCTGCAGATCAGGTAGAATTGGTAGATATCGAGCCGGATGATCTGATTATACGTCTGCAATCTGGAAAAGTATATCGGAAAGATCAGGCGAATCGGGCGTTAGACCACTTCTTCTCAAAAGAAAATCTGGCGGCACTTCGTGAGATCGCGCTTCGCCGTACTGCGGACCGCCTGAGCAGGAATGCCCAGAAAGAAGGAAATGAACGTGCGGCAAAAGCCGGAGAGCACATTTTAGTTTGTCTTTCCGCTTCACCTTCCAATGCAAAGGTAGTACGGACAGCAGCACGTATGGCAGAGGCGTTTCATAGTGGTTTTACCGCACTATTTGTCGAGACGTCAGAGACGAAAGAATTAAAGGGAGAAAGCCTGAAAAGACTGAGGGACAACATGCGGCTGGCGGAACAGCTTGGGGCGCAGATTACCACTGTATATGGAGATGAACCTGCGGTACAGATTGCGGAATACGCAAGAGTCAGCGGAATTACTAAGATTGTGGTGGGGAGAACCAATCATAATACGGTTGCGGGGGTTCGGGACAGGACATTGTCTGATAAACTGGCGAATCTGGCAAACGATATTGATATTTATATTATTCCTGATTCGCAGCCCCTATATAAAAAGAAGTTTTCCCTGTTCCGGAAAGATGAGGAAGAAAAGTTCCGTTGGGTTGACTTACTGAAGACATTACTGATTATTAGCGGGGCTACGTTGATCGGTTTTGGATTTTATTCTCTGGGACTGCGGGAAGCGAATATTATTACAGTTTATATTTTGGGGGTTTTATTGACTGCGGTTTGTACTCATGGGCATCTTTGCGGAGTGATCGCTTCATTGTGCAGCGTAGTTTTGTTTAATTATTTCTTTACAGTACCACGTTTCTCCCTGGTGGCCGCGGATCCGGATTATCCGGTTACTTTTTTTATCATGCTGATAGCCAGTATCATGTCCTGTACACTGGCGTCCCGAGTACGGAAGCAGGCGCGCCAGTCGTCTCAGAGGGCATATTATATGGAGCTTTTAATGAACAGCAGCCAGAAAATGCAGCAAGGACGTGACGAGCAGGAAACAATCGAGCTTGCCGCAGAGCAGGTGAGTAAGCTTTTGAACCGTCCGATCCTGTATGCGTTGGCAGGAAAGGGGGGCGACCTTTCCTTTCAGGCCACACCAAAGACAAAGGCAGGAGAGCTTCTTGGAAGTATGACGGCAGAGGAACAGGGAGTGGCAGACTGGGTCGCGAAGAATAACAAACACGCAGGTGCGGGGACCAATACGCTTTCCCACGCGCAAAATCTGTATCTCGCTATCCGCGGAAGCCAGGAAGTAATGGGCGTGATTGGGATACCGGCTAGATTTTATCCGCCTTTGGAGGCGTTTGAAAAAAATGTGATGGTCTCCTTGCTGAATGAGTGTGGTATGACGCTGGAAAGGCGCCGGCTGCGTGCAGAGAAGCAGGCTGTCGAGATGGAGACCCAAAGAGAGCGGCTTCGCTCCAATTTGCTTCGGGCGATTTCCCATGATTTACGTACGCCGCTCACAAGTATCAGCGGGAACGCGACTATTTTAATGGAAAAAAGTATTTCACTTAAAGAAGAAGAACGACAGGAAATGTATAATGCTATCTATGATGATTCGATGTGGCTTGTCAATCTGACGGAGAACCTGCTGTCTATCACCAGGATTGAGAATGGTACGATGCAGTTGCAGATTGAGGCGGAACTGCTCGATGAGGTATTCCAAGAAGCGCTCGCTCATGTGGATCGTCAGTCCAAGCAGCATGATATTTCAGTAAATCTTTCAGATGATCTTCTTATGGCAAAGATGGATGTGCGCCTGATTGTACAGGTGATTATCAATATTGTAAATAATGCTATCAAATATACGCCTGTTGGGTCGCACATCCGACTTTCAGCAGAAAAGCAGGATGACATGGTGCGTATCAGCATTTCAGATGATGGACAGGGAATTTCCGGTGAAGCTAAGAAACATCTGTTTGATATGTTTTACACCGCGGGGATTGGGAAACCAGATAATCGAAGGGGGCTTGGCCTTGGCCTTGGCCTTTGTAAATCCATTATTGACGCGCATGGTGGGACGATAGGAGTGGAAGATAATATACCACAAGGATCTGTATTTTATTTTACATTACCATTGGAAGAGGTGAGCTTACAATATGAATAAATCCAAAATTCTAGTTATTGAAGATGACCCGGCAATTACAAATTTAATACGAACAACGCTGGATACCCAGGATTATCAGTATCATACGGCGCGAACCGGGTCTGCCGGTCTGATGGATGCAGTCGCTTATAATGCCGATGTGATCATTTTAGATCTGGGGCTTCCGGATATGGATGGAGTGGAAATTATTCGGAAGATCCGTGGATGGAGTACGGTGCCGATTATTGTAGTAAGTGCACGAAGCGAAGACAGTGATAAAGTGGAAGCACTGGATGCCGGAGCGGATGATTACCTTACCAAACCGTTCAGTATTGATGAGCTTCTGGCACGGCTTCGGGCAGCACTACGCAGACGCCAGCTGGATGATACGGGGCTTGCGCCGCAGGAAAGCGTTTATCGTAACGGAAATCTGTCGATAGACTATGCGGCAGGCTGCGTGTACCGGGATGATCGGGAAATTCATCTTACACCGATCGAATATAAGTTGCTTTGCGTGCTTGCCAAAAATACCGGAAAGGTTCTGACCCATAATTATATTCTGAAAGAAGTTTGGGGGAACGCTTTTTCTGCGGATGCTTCTTCCCTGCGCGTGTTTATGGCGACATTGAGGAAAAAGATCGAGGAAAACCCTGCGACTCCGCAATATATTCAGACTCATATTGGGGTTGGATACCGGATGATCCGGCAGTAGTTTGATATATTTCAGTATAAAAATAAGAAACAAGCCAATGTGGAGACATACCGTCTGCCTGATAAAATCGGGCAGGCGGTATTGTATTTAATGGCGCATAAATATAATCTTAACAGCTTTTTAATATGGCGGGAGATGTCTTAAAACAATCTTCAGGTGAATACTGCTATAATCCATACAGAAAGGAGGAAGTAGCCTTATGATGGATATTATTATGCTGTTAGTTTTGGCTGGCTGTATAGGGCTAGTCACTCTATTGGTATATTGGTGCCAAAAACAGGTAGAGAGGAATGAATAAGGAGGAAAGAGAACATGGTTGTTCTTGCAGTTATTGTATTATTGTTGGGGTGTTACCTGGTATATGCGTTGGTACATCCTGAAGAATTTTAGACCCGGCGGGAGGAGATCATCATGTTACAGATTATATTGACAATATTAATTTATCTGATTTTGGTGATTCCGGTAGGAATTTATGTGTACCACATCGCTGCCGGAAAACACACCTTTGCAGATCCCGTATTTGACCGTGTGGACGGAGTTATTTATAAGCTTGGCGGAGTCAATCCGAAAAACGGGATGAGTTGGAAAAAATACGCTTTGTCACTGATTGCGACAAACGGAGTTATGATTCTTGTGGGATATATTATCCTGAGAATCCAGAGTATCGCTCTTTTCAATCCGAATGGGATTGGGGCAATGGAGGAATCACTTTCCTTCAATACGATTATCAGTTTTATGACAAATACAAACCTGCAGCATTATTCCGGTGAATCCGGTCTGTCATACCTGTCCCAGATGCTGGTAATCATTTTTATGATGTTTGTATCGGCGGCCACAGGCTATGCGGCATGCATCGCATTTATCCGGGGACTTGCAGGAAAAACAAAAGATAATGTTGGAAACTTTTTTGCGGATCTTGTCCGTATTACAACCCGTGTGTTGCTTCCGCTTTCCATTATCGGCGGACTGTTGCTTGTATGGCAGGGAGTGACACAAAACTTCAGTGCAAACGTCGTAGTCAATACCATTGAAGGTACAAAACAGATTATTGCACAGGGACCTGTTGCGGCGCTTGAGATTATCAAGCATCTGGGTACCAATGGCGGTGGATTTTTGGGAGCGAACTCATCTACCCCGATTGAGAACCCGACGATTATCAGCGACCTGATTGAACTTTATTCTATGATGCTGCTTCCGGGCGCATGTGTCATCACTTTCGGTAAGATGGTACGTGATCGCAAACGTATACAGGCGGCAGAAAAAGCAGGTGAGAACGGACTGACAGTTGTAAAAACCGAGAAGGTTCGTAAGGGTCTGACGGTAAGGATGTACGGAAGAGAAGGACGCAGTATCTTTCTTGCAATGGGCATTATCTTCCTGATCGGCTTAAGCGTCTGCTTCTGGGCGGAAAATCAGGGAAATCCGGCTCTCCAGGATGTGGGCTTGTCTCAGTCTATGGGAAGCATGGAAGGCAAGGAAGTTCGTTTTGGAATCGCACAGTCCGCTATGTTCACGACGACAACGACATCCTTTACGACAGGTACTGTTAATAACATGCACGATACATTGACCCCTCTTGGCGGCATGATTCCGATGCTTCATATGATGCTGAATGTTGTGTTCGGCGGAAAAGGCGTCGGTCTGATGAATATGATTATGTATGCTATCTTAGCAGTGTTTATCTGCGGATTGATGGTTGGACGTACGCCAGAATATTTAGGTAAAAAGATTGAAGGCCGTGAAATGAAGTTGACGGCACTGTGTATTATTATCCACCCATTTTTGATTCTTGCGTTTTCCGCACTGGCAGTTGGAACGCAGGCCGGAATGGAGGGCATTACGAATCCGGGATTCCACGGATTGTCGCAGGTTCTTTACGAATATGCTTCTTCAGCGGCAAATAATGGTTCTGGTTTTGAAGGACTTGCGGATAATACATTATTCTGGAATATCACGGCCGGACTTGCAATGTTCTTCGGCAGGTATCTGTCCATCGTAATTCAGTTAGCGATTGCGGGGTCTTTGATGAAGAAGCGGTTTGTCAATGAGTCGGCCGGTACATTACATACGGATACCGTAAGCTTTGCAATTATTCTGGTATTTGTAGTATATATTTTTGCGGCGCTGACCTTCTTCCCGGTACTGGCGCTGGGCCCGATTGCGGAACACTTAACCCTGTGGGCATAAGGAGGAACATTTATGAGCAAGAAAAATCAGAAGCTGGTTACGCCTGACATTTTCCGTCAGGCGGTCATCGGCTCCTTCACCAAATTGAATCCACTTTACATGATGAAAAACCCTGTCATGTTTGTGGTAGAAATTGGGTTCTTTATTACCTTGTTGCTCTCCATTTTCCCAGGATTGTTTGGAGACATCAGTAATGGAAGTAATTTAAGGGTTTACAATATTATTGTTTGTGTTGTTTTGTTTATTACAGTACTGTTTGCGAACTTTGCGGAATCTGTTGCGGAAGGCCGGGGAAAGGCACAGGCTGCCAGCCTGAAGAAAACACAGAAAGATACGCAGGCACGTGTTCTTCTGCCGGATGGCACAGAAAAAATGGTGATGTCCAGCGAACTGAAAAAAGGTGATATCGTCATGGTTTCTGCAGGCGAAATTATCCCGGGTGACGGTGAAGTCATTGAAGGAATCGCTTCCGTAGATGAATCTGCTATCACTGGTGAGTCTGCTCCGGTAGTACGTGAATCCGGCGGGGATTTCTGCTCTGTAACCGGTGGTACAACGGTTGTATCCGACTGGCTGAAGATAAAAATCACTTCAGAACCGGGAAACAGCTTTCTGGATCGTATGATCGCACTGGTTGAAGGTGCTTCCCGTAAAAAGACGCCAAACGAGATTGCGCTGAGCACTCTGTTGGTTTCATTAACAATCATTTTCCTGATTGTAATTGTAACCTTGTATCCGATTGGTATTTATTCTGGTGTTCAGCTTCAGACATCCACACTGATTGCACTGTGTGTCTGCCTGATTCCTACGACTATCGGAGGATTGCTTTCCGCGATCGGTATTGCTGGTATGGACCGTGTTACACGTTTTAATGTCATTGCGATGTCCGGCAAAGCAGTTGAGGCCTGCGGTGACGTAGACACTATGATCCTGGATAAAACAGGTACGATTACATACGGCAACCGTCTTGCGGCAGATTTCTTTCCGGTAGGCGGCGCAAACAGAAGCGATCTGATTCGCTGTGCGGCCCTTACAAGTCTTAGAGATGAAACCCCGGAAGGAAAGTCGACTCTGGAGCTTGCAAAGCGTCTGGGAGATCAGAGCCGTGAAACAGCAGAAGCTGAGTATATTGAATTTACAGCACAGACAAGAATGAGCGGTGTGGATCTGCCGGATGGAACAAAAATCCGGAAAGGCGCTGCAGAAGCGATTGAGAAATATGTAAAGGCAATGGGGGGATCTGTCCCGGCCGACTTACATGACGAAGTAGATAAAATTTCCAGCCTGGGCGGTACGCCGTTGACCGTATGTGAGAACAAGACAATTCTGGGTGTCATTTACCTGAAAGATACGGTAAAACCTGGTATGGTAGAGCGCTTTGAACGTCTGAGAGCAATGGGTATCAGAACCATCATGTGTACCGGGGATAACCCGCTGACAGCAGCTACGATTGCCAAAGAAGCCGGCGTTGACGGTTTCATTGCAGAATGTAAACCGGAAGACAAGATTGATGTTATTAAAAAGGAACAGGCGGAAGGTAAAATTGTAGCCATGACCGGTGACGGGACAAACGACGCTCCGGCACTGGCTCAGGCAAACGTAGGTCTTGCTATGAACAGTGGTACGACAGCCGCAAAAGAAGCGGCAAACATGGTAGATCTGGATTCTGACCCGACAAAGATTCTGGAAGTTGTAGAAATCGGAAAACAGCTTCTTATCACCCGGGGAAGTTTGACTACGTTCTCCATAGCGAATGACATCGCAAAATACTTTGCGATTATTCCGGCAATGTTTATGATGGCGATCCCGGAACTTAGGGTATTAAATATTATGCATTTGGCATCGCCTTACAGCGCGATTTTGTCAGCGCTGATTTTCAATGCCATCATCATTCCAAGCTTGATTCCGCTGGCTATGAAGGGTGTAAAATATCGCCCGATGTCATCTGGGAAAATGCTTGCAAGAAACATGTTAATTTATGGTCTGGGCGGTGTTGTTACACCGTTTGTAGGAATTAAGATTATCGATATGCTGATTCATCCACTGCTGACGATGATCGGATTAGGATTATAAGAAAGGATGATAGTGAAATGAAAGAATCAGTAAAAAAGCTATTACATGGAACACGTCAGTCAGTGATGATTACAGTGGTTCTGATGTTAATATGCGGCCTAGCGTTTCCTTGTCTGCTTACGGGAATCTCCGGTCTGATCTTTCCAATTCAGGCAAACGGGAATTTGGTTTCCGTAGACGGGGAAACAGTAGGCGCCGAGAATGTGGGGCAGGAGTTTACAGAAGACTATTATATGTGGAGCCGTCCTTCTGCTTATCATTATAATGTATATACAGAAGAAGATGGCAAGCAGACTTATAGTGATGGAACAGAGTTTGCGGGGCTTAGCTCCGGATCCAACAACTATGCACCGTCAAATCCGGCATTGACAGAGCGTGTAGAAGCAGATATCGAGAAATTCCTGGAAAAGAACCCGGATGTAAAAAGAGAAGATATTCCGACGGATCTGCTGACAGCCTCTGGCTCTGGACTTGATCCACATATTTCTCCGAAATCTGCCGAGATTCAGATTCCAAGAATTGCCGAGGCTTCCGGGCTGAGCGAGGAGAAAATTGAAAAAATCGTCAAGAATAATACGTCTGGTAAGGTGCTTGGCGTATTTGGAGAAGATAAAGTGAATGTCTTGATGGTAAACATTGAAATTGCTCAGGCAATGGATCTTATATAAGAGAGGGCTGATGTGCCATGATGGAAATGCATTCTTTCAAAAAAACACCGCAAGTGGTGAGCCTGTTGCCGGAAAAACAAGCAGAGGTAACGGCAAAGGAGCTGTTTTGTTTTCTCTCTGAACTTTGTGAATGGTCCCAGTCTTGTCCGTTGGTCTACCGCGGCGGGCTGGACCGTGGAAAAGTTATTTATCTTTTGTTCCGTGATTTCGCTTTTTCCGGTGACGATTTCTGGCAGACTTTCGGACAATACTTTTATGTAATGAATTCCAGATGGAAATTGGATGTGTTTGGAACAGCCTACCCTTCCCAGGAAACTGTGTGGCTGACATTGGAAGAAAAAGACGGACAGTGTTATGGAATTCAAAATACAGTGTCTGGAAAAGAAGTTGACACAATCCATTCTTTTTGCTTGAAAATCGAATGTGGTTCTTGCGAAGAGGCTCATATACTACAAAATCTGTTTCGATCGGATGATTGGAGAAAAGGGATTATTGTAGCGGATTGGAAATATCACCAATTTTTTGAAAAGGAAAATATAGAGAATCATTGGGAGAATAGTTGTTTTTGCTATGGCAGCCTGTTTGAGGAAGTGGAGCCAAGTGATTATTTACATGCCTTGACACTTGAGCAGAAAGTCACGTTATGGACAGGATTTTTAGAGAACGGCTTTGACTATAAGGAATTTGAATGGCTTTATCTGAGGATTTCAGAGAGAGCAGTGGAGAACCGGGTTGAATGGGAGCTCGCCCTGCATATAGCCATGCAGAATCTGAGGTATACTATCCGGGTATCGGAACGCGGTTTTGAATTGTATGACGCTCAGTCAGAACGAAAATATTTCAATTTCAATAGTAGGCAATATGCCCAGATGGCGTTTCTGAAGATTCTATTTCCGGTCAATATATAAACCAGAAGGGAGCCCTGGACTACAGAACAGTATCTGTAGTCCAGGGCTCCCTTTGTGTCTGGAAGCATTTCCTACGGATACATTCCATGTGTTGACAAACAGGTTCTTTCGTGATATGTTTAGGGCAATTTCGTTAAGAATTTATAAAGGAAGGTGGCGGGTGAAATGAATATGGCAAAGAAAGCTGTGGCAGTGATGTGCGGTATTATGATTGCGCTGATGAGTTTTACCCTCACTGATCTGGGAAATGCGATAGGGGGCTTTCCGGCATATGAAGAGGAAAAAGGATCAGAGAAGTTGACGATCTCAGAACATGGCAATAAGTCTGCTCTGATATTGGATACAAAATATGAGTCGGTGAAGAGCGGCCTACGTGGGTCAGCGCACGGCAGCAGGCAGAAGATGGACAGGGGCATGACTCTTTTTTTCGTGTCCTTTTTTATTCTTTTTTACTTTGTTTTTGTAAAAATGCATGTATTGGGGTTGCTTCAAAATGACAGGCGCCGAAGATTCTGGATGGAGAGATTCTTACACGAACTGATTTCTCAAAAAGAAAAGGATGGAAAGAAACGAGACACTGCCGCAGGAGAGTTCTTTTAAAATACAGACAGAAAAAACAGACAAAATAATGGGGAAAGTGGGAAAAGGAAAATGAAGCATTTTGTGGAATTTTTAAAGTACCAGCCGCCGGGACGTCTGATCACGACAGGATTTGCAGTTGTGATTTTGCTGGGGGCTTTTTTGCTTCTTCTGCCATGTTCGGTGAAAGACGGGGCGGAAGTAAGTGTGATTGACGCACTGTTTACGTCTACCAGTGCAGTCTGTGTGACGGGCTTGATCGCCATTGATACGGCGGATCATTTTACAGCTCTTGGGCAGGCAATTGTGGCTCTTTTGATTCAGATTGGGGGACTTGGCGTCACATCCGTTGGCGTCGGTATTATGATCGCGGCGGGACGAAAAGTGGGACTTCGCGGCAGAACACTTGTCAAAGAGGCGCTGAACGTGGACTCTTATGGAGGGCTTGTAAAGCTCGTAAAAGCAATTTTGATTACTACGGTATGTTTTGAAACAGCAGGTGCGGTGTTAAGTTTTATCGTATTTGTTCAAGACTATGCTCCACTCCATGCGCTTGGGATTAGTGTGTTTCATTCCGTTGCAGCCTTTAATAATTCCGGATTTGATATCCTGGGAGGTCTTCGGAATCTGACTCCTTACCAGGACAATATTTTATTAAACTTGACGACATGTACGTTGATTTTCTTTGGGGGGATTGGTTTCCTGGTCATCATGGATGTACTGAAACGAAGGAACTTCCGGAAGCTTGCTCTCCATTCCAAGGTAGTCCTGACGACAAGTATAGTATTGATTGTTCTTGGAACAGTACTCTTAAAATTTACAGAACACATTTCCTGGATGGGGGCTTTTTTTCATAGCATTTCCGCGAGAACAGCGGGGTTCTCCACCTATTCGATCGGAGAATTCACAAATGCGGGACTGTTTGTCCTTTGTGTTCTGATGTTTATTGGGGCGTCGCCGGGTTCCACCGGGGGCGGTATCAAGACGAGTACATTTTTTGTACTTGCACAATCTACAAGGAGTATGTTCTCCAAACAGGCAGTGGGCGCGTTTAAAAGAAGCATCTCCAGTCAGAATGTCAGCAAGGCGTATGCGATTTCCATGTTGTCCGCTCTGGTTGTGATTGTGGCAACCTTTTTGCTGTGCGTGTTAGAGCCGGAATTTCAGTTTATACAGCTGTTATTTGAAGTGATCTCGGCATTTGGTACCGTAGGACTTTCCACGGGAATCACGCCGGATTTGAGTGGGGCAGGGAAACTGGTGATTATTTTGGTCATGTTTATCGGACGTCTGGGAGCGATGACGCTGATCTCAATGTGGATTGAGCGACCGGAAAAGATGATCCGATACACAGAAGAGACGATTGCGATCGGATAAACATTTGGATAAGAAAGGATAATCAGATATGAAAAAGAAACCAACGGCAAATTCATTTGGGGTGATCGGACTGGGGCGTTTTGGAATGGCACTTGCAGTAACGCTTGCAAAGGCCGGAAAAGAAGTCATTGTACTCGACGAGTGTGAAAGTAAGGTAAGAGAGATCAGGCAGTATACGGATCTGGCTTTTGTGACGAGTGATCTTAATGAGGAGTCTCTCAGGGAGGCAGGAATTCAAAACTGTGATGTTGTCATTGTATGTATCGGCGAAAATATGGGTGTCGGGATTTTGACAACGATGACGGTGATCGATATGGGAGTACCGAGAGTCATTTCCAAGGCGTTGACGACAGAGCAGGGAGCGGTCCTCAAAAAACTGGGAGCGGAGGTCGTTTACCCGGAGAAGGATATGGCCTATCTGCTCGGGAAGAAACTTGTCTCTAACAGCTTTATGGATTTCCTGTCCTTGGATGACAGTGTGGAGATCCGTCAGGTTCAGGTGTCCGGAAGTGCAAATGGACGCAGTATCGAGGAGCTGGCTCTGCGGAGAAATTATCAGCTCAATATTATTGCTATCGAACGGAATCACAAGACTACGATTGAAATTCATCCGGAGGATCGCCTCTGGGAGGGAGATATCATTTCTGTAATCGGAAAAGTGGACGCTATTGATAAATTTGAAGATCAGTTATAAGTTTTTTGGCCGGCGTGAAGAGGGTCTGGTGAAAGAAGCATTGGAAATCCCGGGAACCGGGCGGAAATAAAGAATGGAAAGAGATCAGAAATCAGAACTTCACAGTTCTGTCAAATTGGTGTAAACTTAGTTGGTTATGACTAACCAAAACCAACAGGAGGATTTATGCTGATTGAAAAAAACTGATGAGTCTGATCTCTTTTATTTTACTTGTATTATGTATGTTGGCACCCATGAAAAAGAATCGTGCATTAAAAGGAAATAAGATAGTACAGGTCATATTGAAGCCTCATGCAGTCTATGGAATTCTGATTTTTATGACGTCCCTCGTTCATGGGGTTTTTGCAGGTAAGAAGGCTGGAATAATGAGCGGAAAGCTTGCGTGGTGCTGCCTGCTTTTGCTTTTGGTACTGGCAGGTTACCAGAAACGAAGAAACACCAGAGGGCAGTATTTCATAAAACAGAGATTTATGAGATGGAAACAGAGTAAAAACACGAACACCCGTTAACCAAGTAGCTAACGGGTGTTCGCGTTTATAAGTTATCTAAAGGAATGAGAGTAAAGTGCGGCACTTTTATGTGCCTACTTTATGAGGGGGGAGATAGTGATTGTTCATCAACTATCTGACTTATAGTATAACCAGAAAATATGTCTAAAATATGTGCAGTTCATAAAAGAAAACGAAAATTTCTTAATCAAATATGAAGATTTAGCTGATGTAAAGCAAAACTATGAATGATATTGCCGGGAAAGCTTTGATAAAATGGCGTAAACCGGCCGGAAAAGAATACAGCATACGATCAGATTCCCCAGACAGTGCAGAAGGTCAAAAGGAATTCCCGCTATCCAGTAGGCAAAAGCGGCGTCCGGGCCGCTGAGGAAGACGTAAGGAATGGCACAGAGGGCTCCGAAAGCCAGTCCGAAAAATCCGGATATTACACTCCAGAAGAGAAAGTGGTTAAAACGGCGCAGCAGCAGTACCGTTGCCGCAAGGATGCTCCAGAGATAGAGATACTGAAACCACCAGAGACCAAATCCGTATAGAATCCCTTCCAGAAGTATAAACGTGTAAATCATCAGGAATACTTTTCTGCCGAAAACCAGTGTATAGAGGATAATGAGAAAACTCACAATCTCGATATTTGGTAGAAAGGCAAGAAATACCTGTCCTATAAATAACAATGCTGTGAGAATTCCCATCAAAAGAAGTTCATGTACATGGATCCGGGACATTAATAGCCCTCTTTCAGTGTCAATTCAAATTGATCCTGATCTGCGACAGGAGTCTGGTCTGCGGAGGTATTTACGTTTTCCCCATCCTTGGTGATGCACCACCACTCCTGCCTGGTGTCGTCGGCTGTTTCGCCGTCTACTTCCGTAATGAAAAGGCCGTACTCGCCTTCCGTTCCTGTAATCAGATCCTGCTCTTCCAGTGCTTCGCGCAGATACTCGCTGTTAGTCTGGAGGTCAAAGTCCTTACTGGAACCATCCCCATGTACGACTGTGACAGTAATGCTCTTTTCGCCCTCTTTTGTCTTAGGAAGATAATTCCGGTAAAGGAAAAAGGCGCCGATAAAGAGCATGAGAAGTAAGATGGCTGATATGACAATCGCTCTTTTTTTCATAGTATAGTTATATCCCTTTCCTAAAGTTTTGCTGTTTGATTGTAAGCCCTGTCCGCCAAAATGTCAAGGAGGTCATACCTTAAAGCAGATACTGGAAACAGTGGAGCATAGACTAAAAATTTGACATTTGCCTTACTTTGTGCTAATAATTCAATCAGAAAAATCAAGTGGATTCTTCCTGCCGGTTTATGGTCTGTCAGGAGATGTCAATGCGCTGGCTGAAAGGAAGGTGGGATAGGATGAGTCTGATATGGGAATTCCTGTTTCTGGCAGTAATTTTAGGCGCAGCTGTCTCGGACTGGAAGACCAGAAGGATCTCAAACCGTTACCCTCTGTTGCTTCTGGCAGGCGGACTTCTGGCGCTTGTGGGACAGACAGAGCCGGATCTTACGGTCTCCGAAGCGGTGGTAGGAGCGGTTGTCTGTGGACTTCCGCTTTTAGTGGCAGCACTTTTGGCAAAGGGGTCTTTTGGCGGCGGGGATATTAAGCTAATGGCCGCCGCCGGAGTATGTCTTGGCCCTGAAAAGGGACTGTATGCTCTCTTTTTTGGCCTGGTGTTTGGCGGATTCTTTGGACTGGGGCTGACAGTCCTGAAAAAGCGAAAAAAAGAAGAGGCCATTCCGCTTGGCCCCTTTTTAGCCGCAGGTATTGCGGCGGAAAGCTTATCTTTTTTCTTCTATTAAAAAGCTAATACCATCTCACCATCGGGAGGCTGTTGTTAATGCCCTTGGTGAGCAGAATCTGGTGAATGTCGATGATACCGTTGTGGAATGTGGCGGCGCAGGCATTCAGATAAAGATTCCACATCCGTAAAAAACGTTCGTCGAACATCTTTCGTTCGTCCTCCAGATGTTTGTGGAAATTTTTTGCCCAGCAAAGCAGTGTTTTATGATAATGCAGTCTCAGATTCTCAACGTCCAGCGTGTGGAAATTGTCTTCCGAAAGGCAGCAAAGCATTTCCCTGAGACTTGGCACCATACCGCCGGGAAAGATATATTTTTTAATCCACGGATCCCCGGGGTGTTCTTTGAGTGCGCTGATGAAGTGTAATAGGAAGATTCCACCATCTTTTAGAACGTCATTCACACAATCTACAAAAAGCTGGTAATTTGGCCGTCCCACATGTTCTAGCATCCCGACGCTGACGACACGGTCAAAGGTATAGCCGCTCTTTGGAAGATCCCGGTAGTCCATGAGCTCTGCTTTCAGAGAGTCCTCCAGGCCCTCTGCCTGGATTCGGTGCCGGAATTCGGCGCACTGCTCGGCGCTCAAAGTGATACCTACTCCTTTAACTCCGTATTTTTTTGCCGCTTCGATAAGGAGATAGCCCCATCCGCAGCCAATATCCAGAAGCGCCATCCCTTTTTTTAAATGCAGTTTTTTCAGAATATAGTCTACCTTATTGACCTGGGCCTGATAGAGGGTGTCGTCCGGGTGTTTGAAATAGCCGCAGGAATAGCTCATCGTCTCATCGAGCCAGAGACGATAAAAATCATTACCGATATCGTAGTGGGAGGAGACTTCCTCTTTCTGGTTCTTCTTCGAGAGGGAAGTGTGCATCAGTTTCTTTAATGCAGATTCATCGGTTGAAAATTTGCCGAGCTGACCAAGAAAGTGGTCAAGTGCGTAGTACAGATCTCCCTCAATCTCCAGGGCGCCGTCCATGTAGGCCTCGCCAAGAGCCAGTGAGGTGCTTGTCAGAAGTGTTGTCTTGGAAATCGGTTCCTTGAATACAACTGTAAAGGTCGGTTCCCCTTCTCCGATCAGGTATTCTTTTCCATCCATCTTTACAAGAAATGGATAATCTGTAAACTTTCGTAAAAATGCAATCAGTATGTTTTCCATATGCCAATTCTCCTTTACGACAGCATTTCCAATTCAAGATTTGTTGTGAGAAAACAGATCCTGTAAATGGATCAGAGCTGTATTTACAGTATGCTATTTTAACCCTGCATCATAGGAAATGCAAGGGGGAAAAGTAACGATTCAGCCACATGGCCCGGATTCGTGGCTTGAGACAGAATTTTGTGATTTCAGAGCGCATGGCTGAATCATTAGGAAAAAAGAAGTCAGACTTGATTGCTCTGGTGAAAAATGTCATAATAAGCGTTATGAAGGAAATTGGACAGGTGGAGGATCAGCTTTGTATACATTGACAGGTACAGTGATTCATGGAAAAGGAAATGGAAGAAAGGTAGGGATGCCGACGGCAAACCTGTACTATGCCGAGGGGGCAAAGCTTCCGGAGCGTGGAGTCTACGGGGTGCGGGCCCGCATCGATGGCAAGTGGTATCCAGGTGTTACCAATGTGGGGACGAGACCATCGGTGGACGACGATCCGAGGATGACGGTGGAAACGTTCCTACCGGGCGAAGACATGGATCTTTATGGAAGAGAGATGACGATTGAGTTTCACATTTTTCTTCGGGGGATCCGGAAGTTTCCGTCCCTGGAGGCAGTAAAAGAGCAGGTGGATCAGGATATCCGCCGGACGCTGGCATACTTTGAGGAAAAAGTTCCGGGAGGATATGACAATGAAGAGAAGAATAAAAAGACGGCGGTCCAGGAGAAATGCAGGAAGAATTAAAAAGAGCGTACTGATTCCGCTCCTTCTTCTTGCGGTGGCAATGCTTTTGATGGCGGCGTCCGTGTACATTGACGGATTTGCCGACTGGTATGCGGCGTGGTTCTATCCGGTATCAGCCGGTGCTTTCGGGAGAGTTTTCGGGCTGGTGCCGACGTCTGTGGCGGAGATTGGGCTGTACCTGACCGTGATAATTTTTGTGCTGGGAATGCTTTACATTATCCTTTCCTTGATTCATAAAAATTGGAACCGCTTTCGGACAAAGCGGGCCGCGAAAGTACTGTTATGGACAGTCTCGGTACTCGCTTTTTTATATGTCGTTAATTGCGGCGTCAATTACCGAGCGACATCTTTTGCAGAGCGAAGTGGAATACAGCCAAGAGAATATTCCGTGGAGGAGTTAAGAAATGTTTGCCTGTGGCTCGCCCAGAAAGTGCAGGAGACGGAGCCCCAGATCACACGGGACAGTGATGGTGAGATGATCTTTTCCACCGATGCCGGAAAAAACGCGGTTCGGGCCATGCAGGAGCTGGGGGAAGACTACCGGGAGTTAAAGGGTTATTATCCGCAGCCGAAAACATTGATTGTCCCGGCCTTTTTATCGGTTCAGTCGCTGACAGGTATCTATTCTCCGTTTACCGTAGAAGCGAATTATAACAGCGACATGACGGCATACAATATCCCTTTTACTATGTGCCATGAGCTTTCCCATTTGAAAGGATTTATGCAGGAGCAGGAGGCGAATTTCATTGCGTGGCTTGCTTGCAGCCGCGCAGCCGCCCCGGAATTCCGTTACAGTGCGGCGCTTTCCGGATGGCTCTATGCGTCCAATCAACTCTGGAAGTACGATCCTTCCTCTTACGAAGAACTCTACGGGATGCTGCCGGAGAACGCGCGGAGGGATCTTGCGGCAAACGACGTATTCTGGGCGAAATATGAGGGGAAGATTGCCGAGGTATCCAACCAGATCAATGATGCTTACTTAAAATCCAATGGGCAAGAACAAGGTGTGAAAAGTTACGACAAGATGGTGGACATGCTTGTTGTCTATGTGCTGGATATTCTGGCGGAATAAGAAGAGAATAACAGGAGAAACAGATGAAAATATTGAGACAGTTTTTAATCATATTGCTGATTTCGCTTTTGGGCGAGATCCTGAGCTGGCTGCTGCCATTTCCGGTTCCTGCCAGTGTATATGGGCTTGTGTTGATGATGGCGGCGCTGATGACCGGGGCGATCCTCATCCCGCAGGTAAAAGAAGCGGCGGTTATCTTAATCGAACTGATGCCGGTCATGTTTATCCCGGCGGCGGTAGGGCTGATGACTGTCTGGGAGAAGTTGCGTCCGATGGTCGTTCCGGTGATTGTTATCACCTTTGTCACCACCCTCCTTGTCATGGGAGCAACCGGGCTTGTGACCCAAAAGGTCATTGAGAAAACGGAGAAAGGAAGCGAAAACTAAGATGCAGGATTTTATTGAACAGTCGCTGTTTTTCGGACCGGTGATCAGTCTGGCGCTTTACGAGGTGGGGCTTCTGATCAAACGCAGATATAAGCTTGCCATTCTCAATCCGCTCCTGATTACCGCGATTGTGTTGATTGCCTTTCTGGCTGTGAGCGGAGTGGAGTACGATTCATATAATGCAAGCGCCAAATATATCAGCTACTTTCTGACGCCGGCGACAGTTGCCTTGGCGGTGCCGCTCTATGAGCAGTTCAAGCTTTTAAAAGATAATTTGGCGGCGGTACTTTGCGGCATCCTGGCGGGCGTGCTGACCAGCCTGGTGAGTATTCTGCTCTTATCAAAGCTTTTCGGGCTTACCCATGAGCAGTATGTGACCCTACTTCCAAAGTCGATCACGACGGCCATCGGAATGGGCGTCTCCGAGGAGATGGGGGGAATCACAGCCATCACAGTGGCGGTTATCTGTGTGACCGGAATGATCGGGGATATGACGTCAGAATGGTTGTTCAAAATTTTGAGGATCCGCCACCCGGTTGCAAAGGGGCTGGCTCTTGGGACGGCATCTCATGCCATGGGGACGGCCAAAGCTATGGAGATGGGAGAAGTAGAGGGCGCCATGGGGAGTCTGGCGATTGTGACGGCGGGACTTTTGACGGTAATAGGTGCATCCTTCTTTGCACAGTTTCTGTAAGGAGAAGGAAAGATGGTATGCAAACCAAAGAGCGGTGCAAAAGATACATAGAAAGGATAGGAGGAAATGACAATGATCATGTTTCAAAACGATTATGTGGAGGGCGCACATCCGGCAGTTCTCAAGAAGTTAGTGGATACAAATATGGAACAAAGTGTGGGATACGGAGAGGATCCCTACTGTGAGAAGGCAAGGGCGAGGATCCGGGAGGCCATAGGCAGAGAAGATGCGGACGTCCATTTTCTCGTAGGGGGAACCCAGACAAATCTGACAGTGATTTCAGCGGCCCTCAGACCTCATCAGGGAGCGCTTTGTGCGGAAACCGGGCATATTCATGTGCATGAGACCGGATCAGTAGAAGCATGTGGACACAAGGTGCTTGCAATGCCAGGACAGGAAGGAAAGATTACCGCAAAGCAGGTGAATAAGGCATATGAGAGTCATTGGACGGATGGGGCGCGCGAGCATATGGTGCAGCCAAAGCTTGTATACATTTCCCATCCGACGGAGCTTGGTACGTTATACACGAAGCAGGAGCTTATGGATCTGCGGAATGTCTGCGATGCATGTGGATTGTATCTTTTCCTGGACGGGGCGAGACTTGCTTACGGACTTGCGGCGGATGGGACGGATGTGACTCTTCACGATCTGGCGGTGTTGACGGATGCTTTCTATATTGGGGGCACCAAGGTAGGGGCACTTTTTGGAGAATGTGTGGTCATTAACCATCCCGCCATGAAGGAGGATTTTCGCTATCTGATGAAGCAAAAGGGCGGTATGCTTGCGAAAGGCCGTCTCCTCGGACTTCAGTTCCAGGCAATGTTCGAGAATGATTTGTACATGGAGATGGGACGCCATGCGGACCGGCTTGCCATGAAGCTCAAAAAGGGACTTCTGGAAAAGGGTTACCACTTTTACATCGATAGTATTACAAACCAGCAGTTTGTGATAGTGGAAGATCAGAAATTACAGGAGTTGGAACAGCAATTTGTGTTCAACCATGAGATGCGTTACGACGAAAACCATATGGTGATCAGGATCTGTACTTCATGGGCTACAAAAGAAGAAAATCTGGAAAAACTGCTTGCGGCATTTTAGAAACGCTACTGGAGCAGATATAGGGGAAAGAGAGGAAAGAAGATGAAACGGGCGGCAAAAATCTGGAGAGCCGTATTGTCACTTGCGGTGGTAATACTGATATTTGGTATATGGCGCCTTCCGGTAGGGGAGGAGCGGTATTCTGTGATCGGAGCCTGGATCCAGGTGTTCCGGGCAGAGTCGTTTATGGATTTCTGGATCCTGTCACCGGCAGGACCTACACTGGCGCTCTGTCATATTACGGTAACTCTGGCGGGGGTACTCTATCTGCTTCGGCTGATTCTGATGGTATTTGGAAAAAAGATTCACATATTGGATCTGGCCTCCAGGGCGATGGTGTTTCTTAGCCTGAATGTTTGTATACTTGTGGCAAATGTCTATGAGAGCGTCAATAACAATTCACCATTGAACGAGGAACAAAAACAACTGGTACCTTTGCTTTTTGTCTCCATCGCCAGCCTTTTTGAATATGTGGGATTCCGCTTTCTGGACGAGTGGTATGAACAGCTTGCGGCTTACCACGAAGTCAAGAGACAGGAGAGGGAGGCAAAGCTTCGCAGAAAGAAAGCGTTGTACTTCCCGGGACGTTATCCGAAAGAGCTCACCATTCTTATCTGGGAGAACTTCCGGGAGAGCATGAGCGATGGGATTCTTCTGATTGTGGGCGGGGCCCTGACGGCGATCTTTCTGATTGTTTCTTTCGGAGTCTTTCTCACTGCAGGAGCGATACCACAGATACCTGGGATTCCGCGGTGGCTTTTAAGACTCCAGGGGATTTTCCAGGGCGCCACGGTAATGATTATTTTTCTGTGCGTTCTTCTCATGTACAATCTGATTTCCAACTATACAAAAGTGCGTAACCGGGAGTACCGGACATTTTTGGTTCTGGGGATTCGGACCCGGACCATCTATCTGCTCTTTGCGGTGGAATTTGGCGTCAGTATGATTCTTTCGGCTGTTACCGGTCTGTGTTCGGGAGGGCTTGTGTATACTTTGATCCGGCATGTATTAAAGGACCGGATCGCGCTTCCGCCGTTTTTCTCAATCGAAGTACTTGGATGGGGCGGAATCGGATTTTTGCTGATTCTGGTGTTTGCAACGATGCTCAATCAGGAGAATATTCTTCGGATGGGAAATTCAACGGTGCTTTATGAGGAAAAAGAGGCAGAGACGATTCCGAATGCTGTTTGGAGGCGGATTATCTTTGGGCTTTGGGTGTTTGAACTGGGGGAAAAATGCTATACGATGACATTCATGGACGGCCGGATTGCTGGATATATTTTTGCGGCGATCGGTTTGTTTATGATTCTGACCGGATGTATGGTTCGGAGTGTAAAAAAAGCCGCAGGAAATCAGGATAAGCTTCTTAGGAATATCCTTTGGAAGAAGGAGTGGAGATACCGGTTCAAAAAGAATCGCTGGAGCATCTATGTTATGCTGGTCGTACATATATGCGTGCTTTCTTTTGAGGGCGTTCCTCTGATCGGGGCGGTGATTACGCCTCAGGCGTCAGATCAGCTCCCGTACGATATTGTGAGTATGGTATACGATCAGGATATGGATCGGGTGAAGGCGGTCATGGATACATATGATGTCGACGTCCAGATTTATCCGATGGTTAGAGTCAGCTCCATCAGTGGGAACAGCAGTTTGCAACAGGATGAACGGTCAGTAAATACGGAACAGGGGGCCTATATAGGGATCACAGAGGATACATACCGGTCGCTGAAAGAAGCGCTCGGAGAGAAGTCTAAGGACCTGGACTTAAAAGACGGAGAGATTTACACGGTTTACCAGCAGAATGTTTCCATGCCTTCCCGGAGCCTGGATTACAGCGGATCCAGAACGGGAAACTATCTCCGGTTCGGACAGCCTCTCTTCTATTACAGTGTCGACCGCAAGCACGAGCTTTTCCAAGGACATAAGGAGACCGGGCGAGAGCGGGATCTTCTCATCGGGATGCTGGGAGAAGGAGAGCAGGAGCATCTGGTTGTATTTTCTGATGAGGAATTTGAGCGCGGATATACAAAGATCAGGGAGAAAAACGAGGAGAATCTGCCAATCCTTCGGGAGAAGGAAGAACTGGCTAGGGAGCAATATCTGATGGAACACGAGGACAATCTGACAGACGGACCGACGAATCTGATTCTTTGGGATGTGCCAAAGGAGCAGTACGACGATGTGGTATTGGCACTGTCCTTTTTGGAAGAGGATCACCCTATCGATCGCTTGTTTGATGAGCGGGTCGGAAATCTCTATCCAAAGGATCAGATGATAACGACTGTCAGGGAGTTCAATGTGGGAGATATGGCAATTCAGGCAGTAGCGGCAGCGCTGCTCTTTGTCTTCGGTCTTTTCCAGATTTACTCTAAGACTGAGAGTGAGGCGGCTGCCATACGGGAACAGGATCTCTTCCTTCTTCGACTTGGTATGAAAGAGAAGGAGAGAAAAAGACTTATGCACCGCCAGATACACAAGCCGTTTTGGATTTCGGCAGCAGCCGGAGTGGTTGTTGAAGCTGTGTTTGCGCTGTTGACCTTTGAGAACCGGTCTTATCAGCCGGATGATATCCTGCGCTATACGATAGCGGCGGTGGTCTTTACGATCTTCTATTATCTCTTGTGGGAGATTTGGCTTACCTATATGGAAAGAAAGATATGGAAGGGCATGGGAAAGCAGAAGTAATCTTTTCTTGCCGAACAACAAAGCGCGAATCCAAAGGAAAAGGTATCCTCTGGGTTCGCGCTTTGCCATGCTGCCCTTGAAATGCAAAGGAAACTGTCTCTTGTGTGGGATTTTCTTTCTTTTGTGACAGGGGTCTTGAAGATAGAAAACAGGAGACTTATAATGAACGCACAAGGGGAAAGGAGGGGGGGAGGATGATCCAAATCGCGGTTTGTGACGATCAGAAACTGGTCAGTGAGAAGATCAAAGAAATGATTCTGCATGGCGATGAAAACAGGTATGAAGTAGAGGTGTTTTCCGATGGAAGAGCGCTTCTTAATTCCGGAAAGACGTTTGATATTCTGTTTCTGGATATTGATATGCCGGGACTTGACGGGATCGAGACAGCCAAGGCGCTCAGGAAGAGTGATAAAAAGGTGAAAATCATCTATATTACAAATTACGGTGGTTTCGCCGGATATGCTTTCGGTGTCCATGCGTTTGGTTATCTCTTAAAGCCGGTCAAGGAGCCGGACATCAAGCGGCAGCTCAAGGAGGCAAGGGAATATATGGAAAAGGAAAGTGAGCGTCCCATGGCAGAACTGTTCACAAAGGCAGGGCGGATCCGGATTGCGGTGGAGGATATTTACTATTTTGAATATACTTCCCGGATGCTTCAGGTGCATACACGGGAGGGAGTCTATGAACAACAGGAGAAAATCAGCGAATGTCTGGAAAAGATGCGCCCTTACGGCTTTGCGATGCCACACAAGAGCTTTGTGGTCAATCTGGATCAGGTCCGGGGGATACGGGGTTATGATATCACACTGATGGACGGAAGCATTGTTCCACTGTCCCAGAAAAAAGGGAAGAGCTTCCGGGAGGAGTTGGGTCTCTTTCTGGCGGGACGAATGTGAGGGAAAGGAAATGGAAATTGGATATACAATGTTGGAACGGGCGATCCTCGGTCTGTCAGGAGCGGCTTACTGTACAGGTTACAGCTATGCGGCGTGGTATTTCCTGAAACGAAACCACAGGGCGGATGAAATCCCGGGGATGTTTAGGGCACTTACAGTGCTTCTTCTGTTTTTAAGCTCGGTACTCTCGCTTTGGCAGGAACATGCGCTCCTTTACGCGGGGACAGGAATGGTAATTTTAATCATTTTGTCTGTGGGAGCCTATCAGCGGAGCAGGACGGGGATTGTGGAGACGCTGCTGTTCGCCATGGCGGTCTTCGGGAGTTATCTGATCTTTACACTGCTTTTACAGCTTCTGTGGTTCGGATTTGGTTCCGCTGTAGCGATGAAAGTCGGAGAATGGTATTTTCTATGGCGTTCAGCGATTTATCTGATTCTGGCTGCAGAGTACATTCTAATCTCACGATACTTTGTAAAGGTTTTCCGGGGAAAGGACCAGGTGCTCCTGACAAAGGGGCAGACGATGATTTTTCTCGTGTTTCCGTTCCTGATGCTGGGACTTCTTTTCGGGCTCTATCTTGGAGGGGACACTCTGATGCTCATCTATGGATACAGCAGCATTGCTGTGATCGCTTTTGGGATTGTTCTACTGCATCTGCTGGTGACCTATCTGTTTGGCTACATGATGGAGCAGCAGAAGAAAAATTTAGGCTTGAAGCTCTATGAGCAGCAACGTCAGATGATGATGCACCAATATCAGGAGCTGGAGGAAAAGTACCAGGCATCCCGCAAAGTCATCCACGATGTGAAAAATCACATCCAGATGATAGGAGAGCTGTACCATTCAGGAGATCTGGAAGCGGCGGACGCTTACTGCCAGGATATTGGCGGGATGCTGAGAAGCCTGGAGAGGGTCACATATACAGATCACCGGATGCTGAACCTGATTCTCAATGAGAAGCTGAATATGCAGGAGATGAAGGGAGCAAGACTCCACATTGAGATCGGGACGGCGGATCTTTCGTTTCTGAAGGATATTGACGTGACGACGATTTTTACCAACTTGCTGGATAATGCAAGAGAGGCGATCGCTGATACAAAAGATGAGCGGTATCTTTTCCTCAAGGTGGAGAAGGCAAGGGAATTCCTTGTGATCTGTCTGAGGAACTCCTGTCCGGCAAAGCCGAAGACGAGAAAAGGCCATGCAGGACTGGGGCTCGTTAATGTCCGTCATGTGGTGGAAGCCTATGGCGGGACAATGCAGGTCAGCCGTATCCAGGAAGGTTATCAGACGAGTATTACCATACCAATAGTAGAAAGAAGGGAAGAAGTATGAGAACAATCAAACCGATTTTGGGAATCGTTCTGGTGTTCGTTTTGACGGCATTTCTGGCCGTTGGATGCACATCCAGACTTTCCGACAAATTTGACGAAAACCAGGTGGAAAAGCAGGCGGAAAAGGTCGCGACCCTTTCGTGTACCGGTAAAATCAGCGAGGCGTACGGTTTATTAAGCGATCTGTTAAAGGCGCAGGTCACAGAGGAGCAGATTACTGCCGGGATCGAGGGAACTATCGAGCCGCTGGGAGAGTTTGAAAAGATTAACGGCACCAATGTCAGCAGTCAGAAAGACAAGGATACGGGAACCGAATACGCGCTTGCTATTGTCATAGCAAAATTCGAGGAGGGTAAGGCACAGTTTACGATTTCTTTTGATACAGAGATGAACTGTGTCGGATTCTATATCAAATAAAAGGAGGGATCCATTATGACGACATTCAGACATTACAGGAAAATAGAGATTGTGGCATCGCTTGTCATGTGGGTTATTACCATCGGGGTGGGCGTCTATCTGGCAGCCATGTGGAGCCGGATCCCGGACATCGTCCCGACCCACTATGGGCTGTTTGGACAGCCGGATGCATGGGGAGGGAAAACGAGTATTTTGGGACCGTTTCTTGTCCAAGTGGTCGTGATGCTCATAGACCAGGTGGCGCTTCATCAGGCGGTAAAGTCTACGATCAAGACAGGATTACCGGTGATGATAAATCGGAACTGTATTGTCCTCACCGGCCCTGTGATCGCGGTTATTTTCGGATGGATTACCGTCGGTACAATCGGGTTTGGAAAGCTGGGAAAATATTTTATTGCAGTAGCCTTTGTGTTGGTGGCGGTTTTGATGGCGGTGATTGTAATCAGCCAGAAGCATGATGCTAAAAGGATGGAAGAATTTCGGAACAGAACAGGGTACGCAAAGGAGAAAAAAAGACCGGTACGGGAGGACGACACTCATGGAATTCCGGACATGAAATTCCAGGGGAAAGTGGATCTGTGGGCGCGGGCATTGGTCATTTTTGTCAATGTCATGATGCTCTGGGCCGTTTTTTCAAGTTTAAATCAGGGAAAGGAAAGTATGATAGAGATCGTCATTGTACTGATGGTACTTGTTATAGTGGATCTTCTGATGGTGCCGATGTGTTTCAGGAACTATATTCTTCTTGGAGAGCAGGAACTTCTGATTGTATTTGGTCTTATCAAAAAGCGGATCCGCTATAGTAACATTGAGCTTTTGGAAGAGACGCATAATCCGCTTTCTTCTCTCGCAATGTCTTTTGACCGGATCTACATCCACACTTCATCTGGTGATGACGTGCTCGTGGCAGTGAAGGAGAAGAAAGCATTTATCGAGGAAGTATACCGCAGGGCTGGTATCTTTTAGTAAAAATACTTAAATTCAGAATCTGAGCAAAAGTAAACTGACAGGAAGAAAATCACGGGACGGTCTTGACCGTCCCGTGATTTTCTTTGCCTTCGGTTATTTTGAACAATAAATATGAAAGCGCTTTCATATTTTTGGAAAAAGAAGTTCAAAAATTTTTACAAAAAATTAATAATTAAATTATGTAAAATGACAAAATGCTGAGAAAACGAGTGAAAATATTGACTTTATTTGTATAAACGATATAATCGGAAATATGAAAGCGCTTTTAGAAAGAGAGAACGGATAGGAAAAGAAAACAAAAGAATAACAGGAGGCATTTATGGAATATGTAATTGGAATTTTGTTATTGGTTTCCTTCTTCGGACTGGTTGTTTATGCAGTACGCGGAGGAAATCTAATGCTAGGCATTTTCGTGATGGGCGTCATCTGGACAGTACTCCCAATGATCGGAAATACATTCGCTACCAACCCGGATTTCATTGCGGCTAATAAAGATGCAGTAAGTATTACCTGGATTGAGGCACTGGAAAAGACGTTTCAGAGTGGTCCGGAAGGATGGGGAGCGACACTTGTAAACGTCATCTTTGGCGCATGGTTCGGACGTGTCCTGATGAACACGGGAATCGCTTCTACCCTGATTCGTACAACGACAGAGCTTGGCGGAGACAAACCGGCACTGACCTGTATTCTGCTTTGTGTCGTGACAACCGCATGCTTCTCCTCTATATTCGGGGCAGGAGCAGTCGTAGCAATCGGAGTTATTGTACTTCCCATTTTTATGTCCCTTGGAATCCCGAAGGTACTTGCAACCTGTGCGTTTATGATGAGCGTCGGCGCCGGAATGTTTGTCAACCCGGTACTATACGGACAGTACTCTGCATTCTTCCTTGATGAAAATGGAAAGACACTCTATTCTTATGAACAGCATACATCCTGGGGGATCTATGCACTTCTCATTCAGGTGGCATTTATTATCGTGATGGTATTGGTACTATCCAGGCAGAAAAAAGTACATACCTGGGCGGCAACCGTTCCGGTAAAGAAGAACAGAAGAGGGGATAACGCTCCGGGAATCTCTTTGATTTCCCCGATTATCCCGGTTGTGCTTTTGATTGTGTTCAAAGTTCCGATTATCCTTGGATTTATTATCGGAAGTCTTTACGCACTCGTTACCTGCAAGAAGATCAAGAATTGGGGGCAGACCTGCCGGATGATTAATAAAGATTTCTTCGACGGCGTGGTAGATACCGCTCCGCTGGTAGGATTTCTGCTCGTACTTCCGATCTTTAACAAGGCGGCAGAACTCTGTGTCCCGTATTTCAACGCTTTGCTTGGAGGAATTATCCCGAACAATACGCTGGTCATCAGTATTGTATTTGCGGTTCTGGCTCCGATCGGAATGTTTCGTGGGCCGCTCACCTTATTCGGATGCGGCGCGGCAACACTTGGTATTCTGAAAGGAATCGGATTTTCCACAGCATACCTTGCGCCGCTGATTATCATACCTAGTACGGTTATGAATGTATCCTGCTGTATTACACAGTCTTGGATCGTATGGGGTGTAAACTACACGAAGGTTGCTACAAAGGATTTCCTGAAGCTCAGTGCAGTATCCGGATGGATGATCTGCATCATCCTTCAGGCAATGGTTTACTTGATGTTCGGTTAGGATCATGGATGGAGGAATCACAAATATGGAAAGAAGAAAAGTCAGAATGGGAATTGACGTCGGTGGTACACATACAAAAGCAGTGGCAATCGACAATGCTACCCAGCAGATCATCGGAAAGTCCTCTGTCAAGACGACGCACGATGATGAAAAGGGTGTGGCGGCCGGAGTTGTGCAGGCATTTGAAAACTGTCTGAAAGAAAATAATATTGATCCGAAGGATGTAGTGTTCGTCGCTCACAGTACGACACAGGCAACCAACGCCCTTATCGAAGGAGATGTGGCAAAAGTCGGAATTGTAGCATCCGCAAGAGGCGGTTTGGAAGGATTCCTGGCAAAAGCTCAGACAAAACTCAAAGACATTGATCTTGGATCCGGAAGGAAAATTGAGATTACAAGCCGTTTCATAAAGGAACAAGACTTAAACCATGATTCCATCAAAAAAGCGGCGGAAGATATGAAGCGAGAAGGCGCGGAAGTTATCGTAGCGTCCGAGGCGTTCGGCGTAGATGATATGAGCAGTGAGAAAGCGGTTTACGAAGTGACGAAAAAAGAAATGGGAATGGAGACCAGCATGGCGTCTGATATCACCAAGCTCTACGGACTCACGAGACGGACAAGAACGGCGGCGATCAATGCCAGCATCCTCCCGAAGATGCTTAACACAGCGAATTCTACCGAGGCAAGTGTCCGTGCGGCAGGCGTGGAAGTGCCACTGATGATCATGCGTGGTGATGGTGGTGTTATGGAGATCAACGAGATGAAGAAACGTCCCGTACTGACCATGCTTTCCGGACCGGCAGCATCTGTTATGGGATCTCTCATGTACCTGCGAGCCTCCAATGGTGTGTACTTTGAGGTTGGTGGAACGACGACCAATATCGGTGTGATTAAGGATGGCCGCCCTGCCATCGATTACTCTGTCGTTGGCGGACACCGGACATACATTACTTCCCTGGATGTTCGTGTACTTGGTGTGGCAGGAGGAAGTATGATACGCCTCTCCAAGAGCGGCGTATCTGATGTGGGACCCCGTTCCGCACATATTGCCGGACTTGACTATGCAGTCTTTACACCGGAAGAAGAAATCGTGGAACCACAGTTGGAACTTTTCTCCCCAAAGAAAGGAGATCCGGCGGACTATGTTGCAATTAAATTGAAGAGTGGCAAGCGCATTACCATCACTAACTCCTGTGCGGCGAATGTTTTGGGATTGGTAAAGCCGGAGCATTTTTCCTACGGAAATGCTAATGCGGCAAGAAAAGCGATGCAGCCGGTTGCGGATTACCTGGGCGTGACAGTGGAGGAAGTGGCGAAGCAGATTCTCACGAGAGCGTATGAGAAAATCTCTCCGGTCATCATGGAACTTGCGGAAAAATACAAACTAGAAAAAGACCAGATTTCCCTCGTGGGAGTAGGAGGCGGGGCGACGTCCCTGATCGGTTTCTGTGCGGATAAGATGAAGATCAATTACAGTGTGCCGGAAAACGCAGAGGTTATCTCCTCTATAGGCGTTGCACTGGCTATGGTGCGAGACGTGGTAGAACGTGTCGTTCCGAATCCTACAGCAGAAGATATCCGTAATATCAAACAGGAAGCGATTGACAAGGCGGTCGAAAGTGGGGCCGCTCCGGATACCGTGGAAGTACATATTGAGATTGACCAGCAGACGTCCAAGCTGACGGCGATCGCTCTTGGGTCAACTGAAGTGAAGACAGCAGACCTGATGAAAGAATGTACTTATGAGGAAGCAAGAAGACTTGCGGCTTTGAACCTGCGAAAAGAAGAAAACGAAATTGAACTTGCCTGCCAGGTTCCGAATTTCTGGGTGTTCCAGGCAGAAGAAAAAGGCAAGAGACCAGTGAGGATTCTGGACAAAAAAGGTTTCATCAAGGTACAGAGAACGGATGGTGTATCAGTACAGACTAAGGCAGCAAGCTACCGGAGCGCTGTATCCAAGATGTGGGAGGAGCTGGCAGTCTACAAGGCAGACTCCATTCTGCGTCCGGATTACTACATCTGTGCGGGAGCAAGAGTTATGGATTTTGGAGGCAGCACTGAGCTGGAGCAGATTCTGATGCTCATTGATGTGGAAATGCAGGCACTGGATCCGAATATGGATATCATTGTGGTTGGAGCAAAGAGTTCATTATAATCTGAGAAAGAAGGACGACATGCGGCGGACAATACGGGAAATGACAGAACAATTGATGGGACTTGGGGACGAGGCGTGGGGGCACTACGCTTTCTTCCACGAGCCCCTGGAGCGGAAACTTTCCAAAGAGCAGAAAGCCAGTTATACAAAGCTTGCTATGAAGTGCGGACGAGAGGAAGGAGTACTTTTAAAAACAGCCAATCCACAAAAGACGGTGCTGGAAATTACCCGTGATATGGGAATCCGGGTGGAAACACCGGACATTCCAAACGGTGGCGGTCATGTGACTTTTGCCCAGTACGAGGAAACAGGAAAGATCATCATTTTTATGGACTGTATAAAAAAGGCTGATGATTTGATACGAAGCGAAGGTATGGAAGAGCTGTTTGCGGACGTGGATATCTTTTCAGTCCTGCTCTCGCATGAGTTGTTTCATGTGGTGGAGCACAAAAAGCGGAATACGATTTTCACCCAGACTGAAAAGATTGAGCTTTGGCGGAAACCATTTTCCAACAAATCAAGGATTATTGCTTTAAGTGAGATGGCAGCCATGGCTTTTGCAGGCGAGATACAAGGGCTTCCCTTTTCCCCGTACGTTTTTGATGTGGTCCTGATGTACTGTTACAGCAAGGAAGCTGCGGAGGCGCTTTATGAAGAAATCATGGAGGCCGCCTCCCAAAAGGAGGAAAACGATGCTGACAACAAGCGTGAAGATCGGAAATAAATACAATTACACGGAAGAGAAAATCGAGCAGGCGCTTACATTTCTGAGGACAACGGATTTCACGGGGATGGAGCCGGGAAAGGTTGCGATCGACGGAGACCGGATTTTCGCTGAAATCCAGGAGTACACGACGAAAGATCCGAAAGACTGCCGGTTCGAGACTCACCGGAAATACTACGATATCCAGTATGTGGCAGAGGGGGAAGAATTCTTCGGATATATCCCTCTTTCTGAACTGGAGGAGGACACCGGTTATGATGAGACACGGGATCTGGAGTTTTATAAGGAGCCGGAGAATCCGGGCTGGATTCACCTGAGGAAAGGCGACTTCGCCATTGTCTCGCCGGAGGACGGACATAAACCGAGATGCATCGGGGACGCGCCTTGTAAGGTGAAAAAAATAGTGGTAAAAGTGCTTGTAGAAAGCTAAAACCGAAGCTGTCGATTGACAATGAAAGCCGGGGAAACGTATACTAAAAGGTAGAAAAATGTCAGGAGATAGCAGGAAATGAATATATATGATATTGCAAAAGAGGCCGGCGTTTCCATCTCAACGGTATCCAGAGTCCTGAATGATAAAGGTTACGTCAGTGCGAAAACAAAGGCCAGAATACAGGAAGTTTTAAAGCGGAACAAGTATCAGCCAAGCGCCATTGCAAGGGGACTTGTCAGCGGAACTATGAAAAACGTAGCCATCGTAACTGTGGATGTCCGTCATCCGCACTATGCTATGACGACGTTCATTATGGAGCAGAAGCTGACCGGGCTTGGCTACATGGTGCTGGTCTGTAATACAGGAGCTAAGAAGGAAGAATGTATGAAATATCTTCGGATGCTTTCCAGAAACCAGGTAGAAGGAGTAATTCTTGTCGGATCTGAGTTCAATGAGCTCTGCGATCCTGACGAGCTTTCCCAGCTTCTGCCGGAGACGCCCATTGTTATGGCTAACGGGGAGCTGAAACTTCCGAGTGTCCAGTCCATTCTTGTGGACGAGGGGTATGGAGTCCAGCTTGCGGTTCAGCATCTGTATGACCGGGGCCACCGAAACATCAGTTTTGTGATGGACACGCAGAAAGATGCGGCAGTTCGCAAACGGAACGGATTTTTGATGAAAATGAAACAGTTTGGGTATGATGACGCAAAAGAGCGGATTTTGTATACCGGGTATGGAGTAGAAGGCGGTGAACAGGCTGCCAAGCAGATTGTCGGGGATGCCAGACGGTACGATGCGGCAATTTTTACCGAGGATTTGACGGCTATTTATGCGATGAACACCCTCCAGAATATGGGATACCGGATCCCGGAGGATATTGCGGTGATCGGGTGCAATAACTCCGAGTATTCCAGGATCAGCAATCCGCCTTTGACGACAATCAATAATAAGGGAGAGCTTTTAAGCGAGCTTTCTGTTCAGCTTCTGGAAAATCTGATGACAGGAAAGTCGGAGAAAGCGTCTCTGATTATCCGTCCGGAGCTTGTCGTCCGTCAGACGACCTAGACAGGAAAGGAAGAGGTTCATGTCAGAAGTGATTTTATTTGGAGAACCGATGGCAATGTTTGTAGCAAAGACACCGGGAAGGCTCCATGAAGTAGAAGAGTTTACAAGACTCCTTGCGGGAGCGGAGGTCAATGTAGCGATCGGTCTGAAACGTCTGGGCCACAGCGTGTCCTATGTAACGAAACTGGGTACGGACCCGTTTGGCGTTTACATTGAGGAAAAGTTGAAAACAGAAGGAATAGAGACTCAGATTACAAAGGATAATCAGCATTTTACCGGATATCAGTTGAAAAACAAAGTGTTCGAGGGCGATCCGGAAGTCTTTTATTATAGGAAAAACAGCGCGGCTTCCTATTTGAATGAGGAGGATGCGGAGAAAGTAGATTTTGAAGGAGCGAAGGTACTCCATCTTACCGGAATTCCGCCGGCCCTCTCGCAGAGTTGCCGCAACGCAACGTACCGGATGATCGAACGTGCCAGAGAGAACGCAATGATCGTCACGTTTGACCCGAATTTGCGGCCGACTCTCTGGGAGAGCAAAAGCGTGATGATCCGTACGATCAATGACCTGGCTTCACGGGCAGATATTGTCCTTCCGGGAACAGGAGAAGGAAAAGTACTTATGGGAAGCGAAGATCCGAAAGAGATAGCCTCATTCTACCGGAGGCTTGGTGCAAAGGCGGTGATCGTAAAGGCCGGAGCCGAAGGAGCCTATGTGGAGATGGAAGATCAGAAGAGGTCATATCCGGGCTTTAAAGTGGACAAAGTCATCGACACCGTAGGCGCTGGGGATGGTTTTGCGGTCGGCGTCATCAGCAGTTATCTGGAAGGACTCTCCACTGAACAGATGATCGAGAGAGCCAATGCAATCGGATCCATCCAGGTTTCTGTGGAGAGTGACAATGAAGGACTTCCGACCCGGGAAGAGCTGCGGACATACATCGAAACACATCAGAATGAGAGATAGAGGTGAGCAGAATGAGACTTCAGGTGGCGATCGACAGGGTAAACCTTAAAACAGCGGAGGCTATGATAGAGGAGATGCGGGGAATGGCGGACATCATCGAGGTGGGTACTTCTCTGATCAAAGACTATGGTCTTGAGAACAGCGTTGCCAGATTTAAGAAGCGGTTTCCGGATCAGTGCTTTCTTGCGGATATTAAGACCTGCGACGAGGGAGCTTATGAATTCCGGAAGAGCTACGAGGCAGGTGGAGATATTCCAACTGTCATGGGATTTTCCTCGATAACGACGATTCGTGCCTGCGCCGGTGTAGCAGGGGAACTTGGAAAGGAATATATGATTGATTTGCTGGAAGTTCCGGCAGATCGGATCAGGGCCCTCTGTGAAGTGTTCCCGGAGGCAATTTTCTGTATTCATCTTCCTTCGGACAAGCAGGGAGAAGGGCTTGTCGAGCTGGTAAAAAGCAGTGTGAAGGAGCTTTCCGGAGCCAAGAAGATTGCGGTGGCAGGAGGAGTGACACTTGGAATGGTTCCGGTGTTAAAATCATGCGGGATCGAGATTGGTATCGTGGGAAGCGCAATCACAAAATCAGAGAACAAACATGAAATGGCCGCCCGGTTTGCGGAGGCGGTTCGTGGATAGAAACGGAGGAAAGAGGATGGATGTATTACGGACAATCATGGACGAGATTGAATGTGTAGTTTCCAAGGTAGAAAAAGAAGAGATTGACCGGGTGGTGAATTTGATCCGAAAAGACAGAAGGATCTTTGTGGCCGGCGAGGGTCGCTCCGGTTTTAGTGCCAAGGGATTTGCCATGAGACTGATGCACCTTGGATATACAGTATATGTGGTTGGTGAGACGATCACTCCGGCTTTAAGGGAGGGCGATCTTCTCGTCGGGGTGTCCGGTTCAGGAAAGAGTATCAGCGTTATAGATGCGGCCAGAAAAGCAAAAGAAAAAAAAGGTGTCGTCATTGCGGTGACGAGTAAAAAAGAGTCCCCGCTTGCCGGATATGCGGATCAAGTGCTTATAATTCCAGGAACTGTAAAAGGGGATACCGGAGAGAGCAGAGGGTCGATTCAGCTTCTGAGTTCCCTTTTTGACCAGAGTCTCCATATTGTTCTGGATGCTGTCTGCCTGATTATCAGCTACAGAGATGATACGGCAAATGAAAGCGCAACAGGAGCTCACTGGTAGAAGGAGGAATCAAAGAATGAGTATCATAGATGAAAGATTGGAAGAGATCCGGATTGTTCCGGTGGTGAAGATAGAAAGGGCGGAGGACGCAAAAGGACTTGCCGGAGCGCTCGTAAGAGGTGGGATTCCGTGTGCGGAAGTGACTTTTCGGACAGATGCGGCGGCACAATCCATTCGCCTGATGAGTGAGGCTTATCCGGAAATGCTCGTGGGAGCAGGGACAGTCCTGAAAACCGGGCAGGTGGATGCGGCGATCGAGGCGGGTGCGGAATTTATTGTAAGTCCCGGGCTGAATCCGAAGATCGTACGCTACTGCCAGGAAAAAGGAATCCCAGTGTATCCGGGCGTAGCGACGGCCAGCGAGATCGAGCAGGCTCTGGAGCTTGGCCTGTCTGTGGTAAAATTCTTTCCGGCGGAAGTCAACGGTGGCGTTAAGGCGATCAAAGCGCTGTCCGGACCGTACATCCAGCTCCGGTTTATGCCGACAGGAGGAATCAATGCAGATAATATTAAAGACTATCTTACATGCCCTCAGGTCATTGCCTGTGGAGGAAGCTGGATGGTGAGAGAAAATCTGATTGAGGAGAAACGCTTCGACAAGATCGAGGAGCTCTGTAAAGAGGTAGTAGAACAGATTCGATAGAAAAGGTTGTGAAAAGACGGCGGGAAGAATCCTGCCGTCTTTTTGAGAATGTGGGTGAGGGGAAAAGAAGAGCTTGACGGGGGTATTTGCCGTTACTTACAATTTTGGAATGTATTTTCGGGCACTTCTGATGATTTGAAACAAAACAGATTTCAATACCGTCAGGATCAGTCGGATCGGCGCCCTAAATTTTCTTCGCACCATCGTTTCGCGAAAGCCCGGAACTGGAGGACTGCTTTGGAAGGAGTGACTCCGGAGGGGAGGGCAATCCCCAGAGTCCGGGTATAATGTTCGGTAAAAGAGCGGATACACACTTCAAACGGGGCGTTATGGAGGAGGAGCTTTGGCAGAATGGTGATGCCAAAGCCCTGTTCCACCATTTTAAGAGCCGTAAAGTCCTCGTTAATCTGATAGCGGATGTGAGGGGCAATCTGGTTTAGTTCAAAGATTTTTCCGGTTTCGTATTCCAGTCCGTCTGCAGTGAGAATAAAATCCTGATGGTTAACGTCAGAAAGAGATACAAGCAGATGGTTTGAAAGGGGGTGGGACAGAGGTGTTACAAGCATGAGCTCGTCGCTTCCCAGTGGTACGAACGGAAGACCCGGCACGGAAAACTCGGATACGAAGATGCAATCCAGCTCGTTCGCCTGGAGCTTTTCTTTCAGTTCGCCAAATCCTCCAATGGTGAGCTGAAAGCGGATGTTGGGATATTCCGTGGAAAAATCTTTGAGGATACCCGGAAGCCAGTGGTAGGAGATACTCTGGATCGTACCGATGCGGATCAGACCGCTGTCCAGATTGACGAGGGAAGCGGCAGTGCGCTCAATCTCATTTTCCGCGTCGCAGATTGCCCGCAGGGATTCCAAAATCCAGGTCATATCCGACTTAAGCTCCATTCCGTTTTTAGAACGGATAAAAATCTCCAGACCTAGTTCCTTCTCAAAGTTTTTAATGGTCTGGCTTACGGCAGACTGCGTGTAGTTTAAAAGTGCGGCGGTTCGGGAGAGGCTGTGGGTCTCGCAGACGCTCAAAATCGTTTTATACTTATTCATATAGGTGCCTTTCGTTCAATTAATCTAATGATAATCATTAAAAAAACTAAAATAAAATCTATATACTATATTATTTTATTATCTATAAGAAAATCTGAATAATATCATTAAAAATTATTAATGCAGAATTCAGTGCTTTTCTTTTATTATTATCTGTAAAGGACAAAGAATTGTCAAGTGATTGAGAAGAAACAAGAACAGATCAGGAGGAAATTATGGGAACAGAGTACTGGAACGGCGCCGAGGCGGCGCACCGCAGAGTTATGATGAAGGCGGCCGGATATTCGGATGACGATATCCGTAAGAAACCACACATTGGGGTTCCAAATTCGTATATGTCAGGATCACCGGGATCAGCTCATCTTCGGCAGATTGCAGAAGCAGTAAAGGAAGGAATCTGGGCAGCAGGCGGTGTGCCGGTAGAGTTTGGGATTCCCGCAACATGTGGAAATATCGCAAACGGAGCGGAAGAATTAAAATATGAACAGGTTGGAAGAGACATTGTGGCGATGTCGGTGGAATTTGTCACCCGTGTCCACAATTTTGATGGGCTCGTGATGATTGCGTCCTGTGACAATATTATTGCAGGCTGTTACCTTGCGGCAATGCGCCTGGACATTCCATCTATGGTAGTAACGGGAGGCTCGATGCAGCCAGGGCAGTACTGCGGCAAGACTGTAGTGGAAGCGGATCTGGATTCCGCCCGCTTTTCCGGGGCGACCGAAGAAGAGTTGATGGATATGGAAGACAATGTCTGTCCATCCTTTGGCGCCTGCCCGTCTATGGGAACGGCAAACACGATGCAGATGCTCGGAGAAGTGCTGAATCTTGTCCTTCCTGGAACGTCCACGATTCCGGCTTCTGACAATGCGAAGCTCAGAAGAGCGCGAGAGGCTGGAAAATATGCGGTGAAACTTGTAAAAGAAGGGAGAAAGCCGTCAGATTTGATTACAAAAGAAGTCCTGCTCAATGCTATCATGTTTGATATGGCAGTGGCAGGATCCACAAATGCGGTACTTCACCTTCTTTCTTATGGATATGAACTGGGAATAAAACTGACGCTGGAGGATTTTGAACGATATGCCGACGAAATTTACTGCATCAACGCCGTAGTGCCAAGTGGCCCGTATACTGTGGTAGATTTCCATTACGCAGGAGGCGTGATGAACGTGATGAAAATGCTGGAGAGCAAGCTGTTTATCGATGTGCCTAGTATGTACGGCTGCACATGGAAAGAGCTGCTGTCCAAAGTAACACCAAAGGAAAATGAGGTCATTCATTCTCTGGAACGTCCACTTTTCCATGAGCCGGGTCTTAAGATTCTGAGGGGCAATCTGTCGCCGAATGGAGCCATCGTCCGACCGACGGCTGTCTACGAAGAGGTAAAATACCTGAAAGGGAAGGCGAAGGTCTTTGAAGGAGACCGTCCGGCCTTTGAAGCAATTCAGGCAGGAGATATTGTACCGGGAGATATTATTGTGATTCGGTATGAGGGATGTAAAGGTGCCCCGGGTATGAAGGAGTTGATGCTGAGTATTGACGCTCTGATCGGACTGGGTCTTCACAAAAGTGTGGGACTGATTACAGACGCTCGATTCTCCGGATTCAATTACGGAGCTATTATCGGCCATGTATCTCCTGAAGCGTACGACGGCGGAACTATTGCGCTTGTTGAAAATGGGGATGAGATTGTAATCGACATTCCGAATGGGGAAGTGAATCTGCTTGTGTCAGAAGAGGAGCTTACCAGAAGAAAGGCAGATTGGGTATGTCCGCCGCTCAAAGAGGAAAAAGGATGTCTGAATATTTATGCGAAGATGTGCAGACCGGCAGAAGAGGGGGGCGCGATGCAGCCTTGGGGACTGGACGCGCGATTCAAACGATAGAAAAAGGCAGGAGGATTGGACATGTTATTATTATCAAAAGCAGATATTAAAAAAGTATTTACCATGAAAGATGCTGTGGAAGCAGACAAAGAGGCGTTCCGTCTTGTCGTGGAGGGAAAGTGCGACGCACCGATCCGCACGAATATTCAAGCTCCGAAACATGAAGGCAGTTTTCTTTTTATGCCGGCTTATGTGGAGGAAATGGACACAGCGTCTTTAAAAGTCGTCGATATTTTCCCACACAATATTGACCAGGGGCTTCCGACATCCCCGGCCCAGGTATTTCTGATCGACGGGAAGAATGGGATTGTAAAGGCAGTACTGGATGGAACCTATGTGACCCAGATTCGGACAGGAGCAGCTACGGGAGCAGCTTTTGACCTGCTGGCGAAGAAAGACTGTCGTATTGGGGCATTGATTGGTACAGGCGGACAGGCGGCAGCCCAGTTGGAGGCAATGCTGACAGTAAGAAAACTGGAGGAAGTCCGGGTGTTTGACATGAATCCAGAGCGTGCACAGGCATTTGCGGCGACCATGCAGGAAGAACTTGAGGAATATGGGGCGAAGATCGTCGCTGCGGTGTCCTCGGATGAGGCGGTAGAGGGAGCGGACCTTCTTGTGACGGTAACTCCATCTTCCAGGCCGGTCTTTGATGCATCCAAAGTAAAAGAAGGAGCAACAGTGAGTTGTGTGGGAGCATACCAGCCGCATATGCAGGAGATGGATCCGGCAATCTTGACTCGGGCATCCAAAATTTACTTTGACTCAGAAGAAGCTGTACTTTCAGAGTCAGGAGATATTCTGATTCCACTTGCGGATGGAACGATCACGAAAGAAGATTTTACAGGAGATCTGGGGCAGTTAATCAAAGGGCAGATTCCGGGAAGAGAAAGTGATGAAGAGATCATCGTCTTTGAAACGGTTGGTGTAGCTGCTCAGGATCTGATGGCAGCAAAGGCAATTTATGACCGGGCTGTAGAAGCGGGAATCGGAATGAATTGGGAATAGAAGCCGATTTTTATAAAAACTACAAAAGAGAGGTAAATGGATATGAATGGTACGTCAGAGGTGGTCGCAAAAAAATATCCGAAAGCGATGTATTTTTGCGGATCTGTGTTTTCTTTTACTAATTTTTCTTACTATGGAATGAAACTGGTACTTCTGCTTTTTATTGCGGAATCTACGGCAAAAGGAGGTCTGGGGCTTAGTAATGGGGAGGCTACCTCCCTTCTGGCGTCCTTTATGGCGTTTTCTTATTTGTCACCGATTGTCGGGGGATGGATCAGTGACCGCTTTTTGGGTCCTAAATTGTGCGTGATCATCGGGATGATCATATCTGGATGCGGATATTTTCTGGCGTTTATGTCACACAGCAAACAAGAAATTCAGCTTATGATTGTTCTTTGTGTTATTGGGAGTGGGCTGTATAAAAGTACGTCTCAGACGTTGGTAGGAAGCCTGTTTGAAAATGATGACCCAAGGAAAGACGGAGCCTTTTCCATGACATATATGTTTACAAATGTGGGAGTGCTGCTTGGGCCTTTTCTGTGTGGTTTGATAGCAAATCAGTGGTTTGCTGTCAAAGACGGAGGGGAAATTTTGGAATATGGATACCGTGCAGTTTTTCTGACAACAGCGATTGTCATCTGGTTTGGAGCTGCATTCTTTGCCATCGGCCAGAAATTCTTTTTGAAAAATATGGCCGTGTCTGCTACGGCCAAGGAAAATCTGAAAGAGAAAAAAGAGCTTGCCAAAGTACCGCTGACAACAACAGAAAAAAGAAGAATGTGTGTTATTCTGATCCTTGCGTTTTTTACGATTTTTTTCTGGATTGCGTACAATCAGGCATCGATGTCGATTGCACTTTATATGCAGAATTTTATTGATCTTAGAATCGGGAATTTCCAGATTCCTACGGCATGGATCGACTCCTACAATGGGCTGCTCTGCGTCATTTTAGGACCGATTGCAGCGGCGATTTGGGTGAAACTTTCAAAAACCCGGCATGGGGATCTGAACATTTCTCAAAAAATGAGTCTTGGGTTTGCGTTTCTTGCGGTAGCATTTGTGTTTATGATCGCGGCAGTTATGAAAACAGGAGAGATTCCAGGGGAAGGAGCAAAGGCAAGTGTACTTTTTATTATCGCATTTATCACTTTCCAGAGTATCGGAGAGATGTGTTTCGCACCGGTCGGATACGGAATGGTAAATAAGCTTGCACCTGCAAAGTACGCTTCGCTGTTGATGGGCGTTTGGTTTGCCAGTATGTTTGTTGCCAATAAATTGTCAGGCTATGTAGAAGTAGTGATCGGTAAACTGGGAATGTTGCAGGTGTTTATCATTATTCCGGGATGTCTGTTGGTGATTGGTCTGCTTTTGTTTGCTCTTAACAGAAAGCTGGAGAAGCTGGCACAACATGAAAGACAATAGAAGAAAGGAGTTTCGTGATGGATAACATAGAGAAAGTATTGGGGATTTTAAAAGGTCAGGGACTGGATGGGATTTATATTACAAAAGAGGCAAATGTCAAATATATCAGTGGCTATCCAGATGAACTTGCATATGTTGTTATCTGCCCTCAGGGGAATTATCTGATTACAGACAGTCGTTTCACAGAGCTGGCGGAGCAGTACTGTCCGGGTTTCGAGGTTGTCAACTGGCACAATTATGATAGGAGTATTCCTAAAGCGCTTGAAAGTATCTGCATGAAAGCGGGAATCAAAAAACTTGGATTTGAAGAATGTTTCACAACATACGATAAGTATGTAGAAATTCACAGACTCCTGTCAGTTTGTCAGATTGAAATGACCGGGACAAGAAATATTGTAGAGGAGCTTCGCTATGCAAAATCCGAAGAGGAAGTGGCGAACACCAGAATTGCATGTGAGATTGCGGATAAGGCGCTGGAAGAGCTGGTTCCTTACATCAAACCAGGGGTGACGGAAAGAGAGCTGTGCGCAAGGCTGGAATTTAGTATGAAAATGCACGGCGCTCAGGATATTGGGTTTGAGACCATATTGATTTCAGGTACAAAGACGTCGCTGCTCCACGGCAAACCAGGAGATAAGAAAGTAGAAGAAGGAGATTTTGTGCTCGTAGATTACGGCGCAAAATACAACGGGTATATTTCAGATACAACCCGTACATTTGTTGTAGGTCATGCGTCAGACAAGCAGAAAGAAATTTATGGAATGGTGAAGCAAGGCCAGGAAATTGGTCTTCAAAATATGGGGCCTGGAATTCATGCCGCCAAGCCGGATGAAGAAATTCGGAAAGTGATAAGCAAATATGAAGAATATTATTATTCAGGAATCGGTCACGGAGTGGGTCTTGATCTTCACGAAGAGCCGTTCCTTGGCAACTATGGTACAAAGATCATGCAGCCTGGTTGTGTGATCACGATGGAACCGGGAATCTATATCCCTGGATGGGGAGGAGTACGTATCGAAGATACAGTATTGATTACAGAAAACGGTGCAGAAACACTGACGCACTTCCCGAAAGATTTGATGATTTTGTAAGAAAGAAAGCCTCAGCCATCTTACAGACGGCTGAGGCAGTTTTTTGCAAATGTCGTGGCGTGTTCCAGATCTTCCTTTGTAGGATGAATCATCGCCTCGTCGAAATTTAAAAGCTGGAGCTTTAGATGCCGGTCATGCTCCTCATCTCCATTAAGCATGGATTCGTATTTCTGGCGGATTTGCAAAGGCATCTTACCCTGACAGAAGAAACCTCCAAGGTACGCATTGTCATCTTCCAGCCAGATACGTGCACTGTTTTCGATGTTCTTATAGTAGTTGTCCGTATTACCGGCGCCGCAGGTGCCAAAGAGCGCCACATTCCTACCAGAAATAGTAGAAAGCAGATTGCCGATTTCCAGACTGCATGTACCCCGGTGAACACAAAAACCAATAAAATAAGTGGAAGCCTCCGGCAGGGAGGAAAGCTCATCAATACTACGCAAATCCTTTGCCATGCCAGGGAGAGCTGCAAAGATAGAAGTGGCGAGCTTCTTTGTGTTTCCTGTTTCACTTTGATACAGAACCATATAATCCAACATGATCATGGTCTCCTTTCTCAGCTTTTCTTAATAAAATGTGCATTGCACTTAGGACAACGAATCTCAATCTTTCCCTTCCCACGTGGAATACGGATCTTCTGACCGCAGGACGGGCACTTGTAAATATGATAGTGCTTTCGCTGGCTGAAACCGTAACGGATGGCAGAAATCTTTTTCCGGATTCCGGCCGTATACTTTAAATAGAGCTGATTCTCAGCGTAGCGCTTCGAGTGGTTCCGTGAAAACATCCGAAAATACGAATAAACTAAGATGGCAAGGGAAAGCAGATAAAAAATACCACCATTCCGGGTAAAACCGGACAGCAGTAAAAAGAGAATCCCCAACACCACCAGGCATTTGGAAAACTGATCAACCCCATAGCGGCCATACATAAAGCGCAAAAACTTATCTTTCATCTTCTCTACACAACCTGTCATAATATACTTTGAATATTATTTTACAGCATTTTCTTCAGGAATCAATAAACTGTATATAAATTTTCCATAAATTCGGTATTTGATGTTCTGATACAGAAAGGATGTTAGCTGGCAGCAGGCAAAAACCGGAGAATATGCGGTATCAGTTTCCGTACTCTTAAAAGATGAGGAAATGTTTTTGAATAAATAAGGCGGAAATGACAGACAGGGGTATCGACATTTTGGATAAAAAGATTTAATATATAAAAAGAATGAATTGGAAAAGCCCCTTTTAGGGGGCTAATATGAAAGAAGAAGATTTGAAGGAGGAAGGAATATGTCTATCACAGCAGAAACCGCAAAACAACATGCACATGATCCGGCAGTTCTGTGCTGTAGAGCGGAGGCAGGAATTACGATAGGACCGGAGAACCTGGAGGACCCAAGTATCTTTGACGAGCTGGTGGACAGTGGGCTTTTGAATCTGGACGGATGTCTTCAGATCCATCAGATCCTTGGTGCCAAACTAACAAAGACCTGCGACTCTCTGACCCCGATTACTGTCGATGTAATTGATGCGGTAGTGGAAGGAGAAGAGGAGGTACAGGAGCTGGAAGAGACGCAAGAGGAAATACTGGACGCGGCTAAACCGGTTGAAATGCAGGGGCAGGGAGCACAGGTGGCTGCAAGAGCAGGAAAGCTTGTGCTTTCTATCAAAGAAGGAAAAGATATTTATCTGGAAATTCCATACTAGAATCCGGTACCGGAAGAGTCAGAGTGATCAGGAGGATGTGAAGGAAAAGTACAATTTTCCAAACATCCTCTTTTTCTACTTGGAAAAATCAGTTATACTAGGGAATGGGGAAGTGTGAAAATAAGGTCAGGAGACTATTGGTGAACAAGGGGAAGACGGATGGGAGAGTACAGAAAAAGAGACAGAACGGATCAAAACAGAAAAACGAAGAAAAGAGGCGGGATTCTTTCCGCCATCATTTTGATTGTGGCGGTCGTTGTGTTTTGTTTTTCCGGGCTCCAACTGTTTCGGATTTTTTACGGCTATCATAAGGGGGAGCAGGAATACAAGAAACTCAAGGATATCGGACTAAGTACTGAAGATGATTCCGCAGATGGAGGCGGGAGATATCTGGTAGACTTCGAGGAACTTTGGAAGGTCAATCCGGACATTGTCGCATGGATCCGATTTGATGAGCCGTCAATCATCAGTTATCCGGTCGCACAGGGGAAAGACAATCAGGAATATCTGGATAAGACGATTTCTGGATATCCGAATACATACGGGGCGATTTTTCTGAATGTAGACAACCATAAAGAGATGACGGACAAAAACAGTATTATCTATGGACATCGGATGAATAGTAAATCCATGTTTGGGAAGCTGGAAGAGTACCAGGAGGCATCCTTTTTCCATCTCTACCCTTATTTTTATATTTATACGCCGGATGGAAAAGAGCTGAAATATCAGATCTTTGCAGTCGGAGAAGTAGAGGACACATCGCAGGCTTATAAGACACAATTTGAAAGCGACGAGGCGTTCGAGGCGTTTTTGGCCTTTTCGAGGGAACATTCCTTTTATGACACGGGGGTGGAGGTCCCGTCCGACGCTAAGGTTGTCACACTGTCGACGTGTACGAAGGCAAACAATGAGAATCGTCTGATTGTACAGGGATATCAGGTGGAAGTAAATGAACCGGAAGAGAGGGAATAAGATGGCACAGAGCAAATATGAGGTGGGCGATGTCATTAAAATGAAAAAAAAGCATCCTTGCGGGAGTTTTGAGTGGGAGATTCTGCGCGTGGGAGCGGACTTTCGACTGAAATGTCAGGGGTGCGGACATCAGATTATGATTGCCAGGAAAATCGTGGAAAAAAATACAAAAGAAATACGCAAAAAGACTTGAAAATCAAGGGAAGAAATGGTATAGTGTCATATTGTGATATATTATTTATCCTTGTCCCCGGCACGAAAGACCGGGAGCCAAAAGACCATAAGGAGGTGCAAGCGACATGAACAAATATGAATTAGCTGTTGTTGTCAATGCAAAAATCGAAGACGATGCCAGAGCAGATGTGATTGAGAAAGTGAAAGCATTAATCACTCGTTTCGGTGGAAACGTAACTGACATCGATGAATGGGGCAAGAAGAGACTTGCTTACGAAATTCAGAAGATGAAAGAAGGATACTACTATTTCATCCACTTCGAATCTGATGCAACGACTCCGGGCGAGATCGAACAGAGAATCCGTATTATGGACAACGTGCTCAGATATTTATGCGTGAAACAGGAAGCATAAAGAGAAAAGAGGAAATTTATGAATAAAGTAATTTTAATGGGACGCCTGACAAGAGATCCTGAGGTCCGCTACTCACAGGGTGGAGAAAATCCACTGGCGATCGCCCGTTACACACTGGCTGTGGACAGACGGTTTAAGCGCGATGGAGAGCAGACGGCAGACTTTATCAGTTGTGTATCATTCGGAAAGACAGCAGAGTTTGCGGAGAAGTATTTCCGCCAGGGAATGCGTATCACAATCAGTGGACGTATCCAGACAGGAAGCTACACAAACAGAGATGGCGTAAAGGTCTATACGACAGAGGTTGTCGTAGAAGAGCAGGAATTTGCGGAAAGCAAGAGTGCGAGTGAAGCAAATCAGAGCCGTTATCAGGCAAGCCCGGTTTCTCCGGCACCGCAGACACCGAGTATGGATGCGGGCGATGGATTTATGAACATCCCGGATGGAATTGATGAGGAATTACCATTTAATTAGTATTGGAGGTAAGAACAATGGCTTACGATAAAACAAGCAAACCGGATTCTCAGATGAGAAGAAGACCAGGCCGCAGAAGAAAAAAAGTTTGTGTATTCTGTGGAAAAGAGAACAATGAGATCGATTACAAGGATGTAGCAAAATTAAGAAAGTATGTTTCCGAAAGAGGAAAGATTCTTCCAAGAAGAATCACAGGAAACTGTGCAAAGCATCAGAGAGCCCTGACAGTCGCAATCAAGAGAGCAAGACATATTGCGCTGATGCCATACGTTCAGGAGTAATTCTGACAGCGTAAAAGATGAATAAATAAGAAAAGCCTTTAGACACGGGATTTTGAGTGTTTAAAGGCTTTTCTTTTTTAATTATGCATACGGTATTTTTGGGAAAGGAAATAAGAGCCAATCCATCCCAGAAGTGCGCCGACTGTGAGGAAAAGAAGGAGAATCCAGGCTATATTGTAGGAACCGCTTGCATCATAGATGGCGGCAACTAAAAGCGAACCAAGCGAGAGCCCGATCTGCGTAAAGCTGTTTGCGATTCCATAAGCCTCTCCATATTTTTCGGTGCCAAAAATAGCGGAGGTTACAAGCGGCGGTGTTACAGTTCCGATAGCATCTCCGAGACCAAAAAGGACAGCCATAATATAAAGCATCATTACGTTGCTTCCCATCAGCATAAAGATAAAAGAGACGGCAAATGTAATACAGCCAAATGCAGTACTGACCACAACTCCGTACCGGTCATTCAGCCAGCCTAGCACGATTTTTCCCAAAATGCCGATTAAAGAATACATGGAGATAATCAGTGCCTGTACCTGTGGACCGTGCATTTCCTCAATCGCAGGCGGGAAGTGACCAAGCGCGCCAGTATTGATCAGTCCATTGCAGAGCATACCGAAAATAAAAATCCAGAAGAAGACCTTTGACCAGGATTCTTTTACGCTGAGGGAGAAAGAAAAGGAAGATTGCGCGGCAGAGGTCTTTGACTGGGCGGGTTCCTCGCTCCCGTATGGAAGAAGTCCCATATCCTGAGGTGATTTCCGCAGAAGGAAGAAAGCTGCAGGAAACGCCAGGACAAGGATAATCAGCGCCATGATCTGATAAGTGTGGCGCCAGCCGTAGTATTCAAGGAGTGTGGTAATAATCGGGCTAAAAATAGTTCCCCCTACGCCAATTCCAGCCATTGCAATACTCATTGCCAGTCCTCTTTTTTTTACAAACCAGTTTGTTATCATCATGCTGACAGGAATAAGAGCCGCATTTAGGAAGAAGATTCCGGTAAAGAAAGAGGAAATATAAAGGTGGGCTGCATTTTGAGCCAGTGAATAGGATGCGTAGGAAAGTACAAATCCGACAATACTAATGCACTGAATCCGGCGCATATTGCCCTTTGCGAGTCTGGAAGATACGATTGGGGAGATAAAGATGCCAAGTCCCTGCAGGATTGTGTTTGCAAGGGTGAAGGCGCTTCGAGAGATACCAAGATCTCCGGTTACCTGGATTAAGAATTTATTACTTAGTGCCATGATCGGGGGCACCATCGTACATGTGATAATGAGGCATCCGAAGACAATATACCATCCATAAAAAATTTTTTTCTTTTCCATAATTAATTCTCCTTATTCAGCCAATGGAAGGCACAGGCTGCGTGTGTGGCCGCTCCGTAAGGGAGGACGGCTTCGTCAAAAAGTACACCTGGATTGTGATGCTGTACGCTGCATCCTTCTACCTGGCATCCGATCATAAAGTAAGCGGTCGGAACCTGCTCTGAGATAAATGCGAAATCATCAGATGGGGTAACCTTGTAGTTCGTATCACATATAAAGTCTGGAATGATGTCGGATGCATATTCTGCCAGATCTGTCGTCAACTCCGGATCAGAGTAAGTGGACGGCACATCTGAGACGGTTACGTAGTCAACAGATACATGAAAAGCCTTGCCGGTGTATTCGCAGATCTCCTGCATTCTTTTCACGAGCTGTTTCCGGAGCTGTTTATTGTATGTGCGCAGTGTTCCCATTAGGATAGCCTGATCCGGGACGATGTTAGTCGTAGAACCTGCCTGAAAGGCGCCGAAGGTCAGGCTGACTTTCTCGGACGGATCACATTCTCTTGCAATAAGATTCTGAAAAGCGCTGTAAATATGCAGTCCGGCATTAATCGGATCAATCCCCAGATGTGGCATTGCCCCATGACATCCTGAGCCGTGAACAGTAATTTTAAAGCCATTACAGGAAGAGGTCATATAGCCGGTGCCATAGTTCAGGGAAGGTACTGTTGTGTCGAGCATGACATGCATGCCCATAGCCACGTCTACGTGCGGGTTGGATAGAATACCGGCTTCAATCATTTTCCTAGAACCGATAAACAGTTCTTCGGCAGGTTGGAACATCAATTTGACGTTGCCGTGGAGATCGTTGCGGTGTTCAAAAAGTATCTGTGCCGCACCGAGAAGCATTGCTGTGTGTAGGTCATGTCCGCAGTTATGTGCGGCATTTGTTTCACTATGAAACGGAAGATCATTGGTTTCCTCCATTGGCAGAGCGTCCATGTCTGCCCGCAGGAGCATTGTCTTTCCAGGGTATGCACCTTTGATACATGCGGAAATACCGGATGGACATATTTCTTCTGGCTCCAGTCCAATTTCACGCAGACGGTTCATTACATATGAAACTGTTTCCGGCAGATGCTCTCCGGCTTCAGCGTGTTTGTGCAGGTAATGTCGGTCTTCCTGCATCTGTGCTTCAAGCTGTTTTGCTCTTTCTAAAAAATGGTTCATGCATATTCCTCCTTAATTGTATTTAAAGAATATATAAAGACGTGTCTTAATTATAACATTCATACAGAAGGTGTCAATATATTGTGGGTAAAATGTGAGATATGTACAAAGCTAAGAATTCGTATCATTCCGAAAAAGGATGCTTGTTTGTTATAAATGTGTTACTATTTATATAAAGAAAAGGCAGGAGGCTTAGAATGGTCAGGAAAATTGCAGTGATTGCAACGGAGTTTTTAGAAGAATTTATTTGTAAAACGTTGGATGAATTGAACCTGGGCTTTACGTACCGGATTTTTACTTACCATACATTTCAGGATTTAAAAGAAATCTATAAAGATATTACGGAAGAATATGACGGGATTTTGACGAGTGGGAGTTTTCCGGCACATATGATAAAGCTCTATTATCCTAGAGAAGAGCGGCCGATCTGTTTTTTTAATACAGATGAATCGGCCATGTACCGACTTCTTTTGATTCTGTTGCAAAGGAACAGAGAGTTGGATTTTGATCGTGTTTACGCAGATATTATACAGATGTTCGGCGGAGATCTTAAGGCATTTGCGGAAGGAAAGGAAAATATGCCTGATATCAGTGAACTCTCAGAAGAGGAATTCAGCCTTGAGAGAATGCTGCATCTGGAACAGGAGCAGTATGAGAAGCACTTGGAACTTTGGAGGGAAGGGAAGACAGATCTGTCTATTACGAGGTTTTCCAGTATTGTCCTAAGACTGCGTGAAGCCGGGGTAAACGTTTACTTTCCATATCCAGGACGTTCTTATATTCGGGAAGTGTGCGGAAACCTTCTTCAAAAGATTGACAAAAAGGAGTTAGAGGAACACCAGCCTGGAATTGTTATTATTAAAATAGCGGCCTCTGAAAAGGGATTTTCACAAGAGCTTGATCTGAACTATGTTCGGCTTGAATCTCTGATGACAGAATTTCTCAAAGAATGGATGATGGATTATTCTATAAAGCGTTATCATTATGGAATGGAGATTGTTACATCCAGGAAAGTGATTCTGGAGTGGACAGAAGACATGACAGAGGACAGGGTGGGAGTTTATTTGAAAAGCAAAAAAACTGGATGGGGATTCAGCATTGGATATGGACTGGGGATGGGGCTTGCTCAGACAAGAATGAACGCCCTTAGTGCCTGTCACGAAGCAGAGCTTAGAAAAAATGTTAGTTATCTGATGAGCGAGAGGGAGGAACTAATAGGACCGCTTGGTCAGAATGCAGAGTTTATTCTAAAGGTAGAAAATAGTGCAGGGCCGGAGATTCAATCGAGTCTTTCGCCGCTTACTTTGAAAAAGGTGTTCGCAGCGATGGACGCAGCGCCGAAAAAGGGGATTACGGCTCAGGAGCTGGCTTTTCGCCTTGGAGTGACAAAGAGAAGCGCGAACAGGATGCTTGCGGCACTTGAAAAGGAAGGGGTACTGCAGGTGGCCTATAAGAAAAGAACAACTTCCAGAGGACGTCCGGAAAGTGTTTTTGTGAGATTGTAAACAGGTTTTATCTGGAAAGCATTTCTGAAAATGAGGTAGATGAAAATTCAATAAGGGAAAGTGCGGGGAATAAGAGTAAAATAACTTATTTAAAGGCTTTTTTGTATCATGGCTGAACTGTAACATGTTTTCGAGAAGATTTACGAAAAAGCATTGACAAAACCTGGTGGTTAGTTTAAACTATCTGTTGTTAGATATAATAACGGGAAAAATTGAAATAGATAACCGACTCAGTATATCATGGGAGAGGGTAGGATAGATGAATTTATTGGAAGCAGTAGAAGGCAAAGAGTATATTGTGAAAGACATCGTAACAGAGGATGAAGAGCTGGAAGCGTTCTTGTTTTCCCTGGGATGTTACAGCGGCGAGCCGATTACGGTTGTATCCCGTGTAAGAGGCGGCTGTGTGGTTTCCATCAAGGATGGAAGATACAATATTGATACTGATCTAGCGAAAGCTATTTCAATATAATAAAATGATGTATGAAAAACGATAGTTTTGTTTATCGTTTTTTGTATGTATAACGGTTAGTCATTTCTAATCGAAAAAGAAGGAGGAGAACTATATGAGAATTGCTTTTGCGGGAAACCCGAACAGCGGCAAAACGACCATGTATAATGCGCTGACAGGAAGAAATGAGCGTGTCGGCAACTGGGCCGGTGTTACGGTAGAGCGAAAGGAAAGCCTGATCAAGAGGACTTACTATGATGGGGGCCAAGAGCTGGTTGCAGTGGATCTTCCGGGAGCTTATTCTATGTCTCCATTTACTTCGGAGGAGAGTATCACAAGCAGCTATGTGAAAAATGAGAATCCGGATGCGATTATCAATATTGTAGACGCGACGAACTTGAGCCGAAGCCTGTTTTTCACCACACAGCTTTTGGAATTGGGGGTTCCGGTGGTGGTTGCTTTGAATAAGAGCGATATCACAGACAAGAAGCAGACAAAGATTGATGAAAAGGCATTATCTGAGAAACTGGGATGTCCTGTCATCAAGACTATTTCCACATCTTCCGGGCATCAAGGCTTAAAGGAAGTTGTCATGGCGGCTGCCAGGTTAAAGGGGAAAGGTCAGAAAGCGCCGTATGTGCAGGCGAATATCGACCTGCATGATAAAAATGCTGTAGAAGCAGAGGACAGAAAGCGTTTCGAGTTTGTAAACGGCATTGTCAAGGAAGTGGAACGCAGAAAAGTGTTTACGAAAGATAAGAACGCACAGGACAAGATCGATGCTGTCATTACGCATAAGGTCATCGGTATCCCGATCTTTGCGGCAGTGATCTTCCTTGTATTCTACATATCCCAGACGACATTAGGGACATGGATTGCAGACTGGCTCGTTGCCTGGATTGAGACATTCCAGGGCTGGGTTGGTGGAATGATGGAAAATGCTAACCCATTGTTGTACGCGCTTCTGGTTGATGGTATCATCGGCGGAGTCGGCGCGGTTGTTGGTTTCCTTCCGCTGGTAATGGTAATGTATTTCCTTATTGCTCTTCTGGAAGACTGTGGATACATGGCACGTGCTACTGTTGTATTGGATCCGATCTTTAAGAGAGTCGGACTTTCCGGTAAATCCGTTATTCCAATGGTGATCGGTACTGGGTGTGCGATCCCGGGTGTTATGGCCTGCCGTACCATTCGTAATGAAAGAGAGCGCAGAACAACCGCCATGCTTACACCGTTTATGCCGTGTGGGGCAAAGATTCCGGTTATCGCCTTGTTTGCGGGCGCTTTCTTTGCGGACGCATGGTGGGTATCTCCTACCATGTATCTGGTAGGTATCGTTTTGATTCTTCTTGGCGCGCTTCTTGTAAAGAGAATTACAGGACAGAAATACCGGAAATCTTTCTTTATCATTGAGCTTCCGGAATACAAGATTCCGAGCCTCAAGAGAGCGTGCGTATCCATGCTGGAGCGTGGAAAAGCGTACATTGTAAAAGCCGGTACGATTATTCTGGTGTGCAATACAGTTGTACAGATCATGCAGAGCTTTAACTGGCAGTTCCAGCTTGTGGAAGAAGGCGCTGAGAGCACTTCGATCCTTGCAAGCATTGCCCATCCGTTTGCCATTCTTTTCATTCCGCTTGGATTTGGTGTATGGCAGCTTGCGGCGGCAGCGATCACAGGCTTTATCGCAAAAGAAAACGTAGTTGGAACACTGGCGGTTGTTTACGGTGTGACAAACCTGATTGACGCGGACGCGTTAGAGCTGGTTGGCAGCGGCAACGAAGTAGCGAGTGTCATGGCGCTTACAAAGGTGGCTGCCCTTGCCTACCTGATGTTCAATCTTTACACGCCTCCGTGTTTTGCGGCTCTCGGAGCGATGAACTCAGAGATGAAGAGCGGAAAATGGCTGTTTGGAGGTATTTGTCTCCAGCTTGGAACCGGATATACGGTAGCGTTCCTTGTATATCAGATCGGTACGCTCATTACCACCGGATCTCTCGGAACCGCATTTGTTCCTGGACTGATCGCTGTGGCGATATTCGCAGTGATTGTGTTATGGAGAATCCGCAAATCAGACAGAGAATTTGCGGAAGAATACAGCTTACATGTGGCTTCCGCAGGTAAGTAAGAAATTAGATGACTTTAGTGGTGGACAGAGAGAAAAGGGTTCTGTCCACCTTTTGATGCTTCATTCAGAAAGGACGGGATTGCATGACAGATGTTATCATACTGATGATTCTTATCATTCTGATCGGAGCGGCAGTTTCCTATATTGTAAAGGAAAAGAAAAACGGAACCAGGTGCATCGGCTGTCCTGCGGGAGGGAACTGCCCAAGCAGTAGAAAGATACCGAAAAAGAAACTGTCCGGTCCGGTAGTGGAGCGCCGGACAATCCACATCTCAGGTATGGAGTGCCAACACTGTGTCAGCAGTGTAATGGAAGCGCTTAATGCGGTAGATGGCGTCACAGCCAGGGTGAATCTAAGTAAGGGAAACGCGAAAGTATCCTGCGACCGTGTCGTCAGTGAAGATGAGCTGAGGTGTGCTATTGAAAGAGCAGGATTTCAGGTGATAAGTATCTCATAAAAAACAGAGCAGCCCGACAGAGGGCAGATGTTGTTTGAAAGACCGTACAGACCGGAAAACTCCCGGCCCGTTCGGTCTTTTTTTGTATTTAGCGGCCGATTACAATCCTGAAATATGCATTTTGAAACTTCCGGTGATACTATGCGACGATTTTTAAAAAATATAATAAAAAAGAAAATTGTGTTACGTCAATATGACAAAGAAAAATCAGCATACATGTCTCTAATTGAAAAATAAATAGAAAAATAAAAAATGAATGGCAATTTTGTTTTATAATAAAATGGCAAATTTAATAAAAATGTAGGGAAAATAAGTAGAAAATATGTAAAATATAGGCTAAAATCAGCGTAAAGGTTGACAGAGAAGGCAATCTTTGTTATGATTAACACCGTCGCAAGGAAATGTAACAAATTTGTAATATTTGTAATAAAATAAGGCGGCAAAGCGTAATATATATTACAATGCAGATTACGCAGTTGTGTTACTAAGGATGGAGTTAAGAGGAACCGCAGCCGTTGGTACTGCGGACCATGAAGGAGGACGAATATGAAAACGTGGAATAGTCATAGAAGACGTCTGGAAAGAGGTATGGTAGCGGGAGTTCTTTCCGCGGTAGTACTTACTGCAAGTATGAGTATCCAGGTACTTGCGGCAGACAGTAATACGGTGTTTACTTCTGGAGAACCGCAGGGAGCCGCCATTGCCGTGACAGCAAACGCTGGGGCGGCACAGAATGTGTCAAAGAGTTTTCTTACTTATACAGACACTGCAAAGCAGGAAAAAGCTGAAGCAGAAAAGCAGGCGGAAGAAGCAAGGAAAGCCGAGGAAGCAAGAAAGGCAGAGGAGGCAAGAAAGGCAGAGGAAGAGCGTCAGAGAAAGCTGGCCCAGGAGGCGGATACTTCTCTTCTGGCGGCATTGATCTACTGTGAGGCAGGCAATCAGCCATATCAAGGACAGGTAGCAGTTGGGGCGGTTGTGATGAACCGATTGCATGCAGGATATGCAAGTACACTGCGCGGTGTCATTTACCAGAGCGGACAGTTCGGACCGGCTATGACAGGAAAACTGGATCGAGTACTTGCCTCTGGAAATATCCCATCATCCTGCCGTCAGGCAGCGGTAGACGCGCTATCGGGTGTCAGTCCGGTAGGAAACGCACTGCATTTTGGGGATGGAATAAATACAGGAATCAAGATTGGAGCACACTGGTTCCACTAGGGGTTAGAAAGCATCAGATAGACAGGAAAAGAGTTTCTTATAGTTTAAGAAGCTCTTTTTTGTATTGAAGGCAAGACAGAGTCCGAGCCTGCCAATAAGCCTTAGCGACCGCTTATAATCCCGGAATGTGCCATTTAGCACTTCTGGTGATTGCTTTACGGAAAACAGGAAAAGGCTTATAATGGTATCACAACACTGGAATTTATAAAAATGCATAAAAAAGAATGTGGGGCAGTTGAGAGTTTCCACATAGGTTTAGAAAAAATTCCTGTTTTACACAAGAATAAAGTAAAAAAAGCAAAAAGATTGTAGAAAATATAGATTGTAATTTTATGCAAAAAAGAGTATTATAATGCATAAGGAGTGAAAAAATGAGACCTGTAATCGATTTATCAAAGGAATACGGACTTGTGCTGGATGGTGGTGGAGCCCGAGGCGCATACCAGATTGGGGCGTGGAAAGCGCTGCATGAGGCAGGAGTACGGATCAGAGGTATAGCGGGAACCTCTGTTGGCGCGCTCAACGGCGCATTGATCTGCATGGGAGATGTGGATGAGGCAGAGCATATATGGAAAGAAATGACGTTTTCCAAGGTCATGGATGTGGATGATGATTGGATGGAGCGACTCTTTCAAAAGGAAGTCCCGATGCGGGAACTTTTAAAAGAGCTGATGCTTCGGTTGCGGGACGGCGGTATTGATGTGACTCCGCTTAAGGATCTGATTCACAATATTCTGGACGAGGACCGGATCAGGAGTGCAGGAATTGATTTTTCGCTGTTGACTTTTTCGCTTTCTGATATGAAGGAGCTTGATCTTACCCTCGATGAAATTCCGGAAGGACTTCTGGCGGATTTTCTGCTGGCGAGCGCCTGCCTCCTCGGATTTAAGAATGAACCGCTCCATGGTAAGACCTACCTGGACGGCGGCGTAATCAATAATGTGCCGCTGAATTCTCTTGTAAAGCGAGGATATCGAGACATTATTACCGTTCGTATTTATGGACCGGGCAGAGAGCCAAGGGTTCGGCTTGACCAGGGAACACAGGTTTATGAGATCGCGCCAAGGGTGCATCTGGGCAGTATTATAGAATTCCAGGGTAAACGCAGCAGACAGAATTTAAAAATCGGATACTATGACGCAAAGCGTATGGTCTACGGACTCAAGGGTCTGATCTACTATATTGACAGTGACAGAGACGAAGAGGAATATACTACAATGCTCTCGAACATCAGCGAAAAGACGAGAAAAGAGATCAGGGCGAAGCTTCGGCTTCCCCACACAGCGACGAACGAAACGCTGTATCTGGCAATGCTGGAGGCGAGCGCCAAATATTTCCGCATACCTAAATATCAGGTTTATACGGAAAATGGGCTTTCAGAGCTCGTGCATATTCAGTATGCGAAACGAAAGGAAGAGCCCGGATTGCCGGGATTTATCCATATATTGGCAGGAATCAGGGAGGAAAAGAAAATGAATTTAAAAGGAAGAAGCTTTTTAACACTGAAAGATTTCACGCCGGATGAGATCCGCTACCTTGTCAATTTGGCTGCGGAATTAAAAGCAAAGAAGAAAAACGGAATCAAAGGTCATACACTGGACGGCAAGAATATTGCCCTGATTTTTGAAAAGCCATCCACCAGAACAAGATGCGCTTTTACTGTGGCGGCAAATGACGAAGGAGGATTACCGACTTATTTAAGCGGAAACGAAATCCAGCTCGGACATAAGGAAAGTGTGGAGGATACCGCAAGGGTACTAGGAAGAATGTTCGACGGGATCGAATTCCGTGGATTCCGCCATTCCCATGTGGAATTACTGGCAAAATACAGCGGCGTCCCGGTGTGGAACGGCCTGACTGATGATTATCATCCGACTCAGGTACTGGCGGATCTGCTTACCATCCAGGAGCATTTCGAGTACTTCGAGGGATTGAAATTCGTCTATATCGGGGACGGCAGAAACAATATGGCAAACAGTCTGATGATCGGATGTGCGAAAGTCGGCATTGATTTTGTCCTCATTGCACCGTCTGAATTGTGGCCGATGCGGTCTCTTGTGCGCACCTGTCAGGAATATGCGGAGGCTTCCGGAGCAACGATTACCATCTCCGACGATACCAATGCAGTGGAAGGAGCGGACGTCATCTATACTGACGTGTGGATTTCTATGGGAGAGGAAGAAAAGACCGATGAAAGAAAAGCGCTTCTCCACAAATATCAGGTCAACCGGAAACTGATGCAGAAGACGAAAAAAGACACGACCATTTTTATGCACTGTCTGCCGGCAGTCAAAGGCTATGAAGTCACAGAGGACGTATTTGAAAGTCCGGCATCTGTCGTATTTGATGAAGCGGAAAACAGACTCCATACGATCAAAGCGGTTATGGTAGCAACACTTGGAAAAGAATAGATTTTACGTTTTTCTCAATGGGGCAGGGTTCCAATGTATTGGGCCCTGCCCCATGAAACGTTTTCAGAATTGTCTCTTCTTTTTTGCGCCAGTTATGTTATAATAGCAGGCGGGTAAGTGGAGGGATGCCAATATGAAAAGAGAAGATCTTGAGGAATGGCTGAACACGAAGTGGCTTGGACGAAATCTTCAGATGATGGAAGAGACGGACTCGACAAATCAGCGGGCTAAAACAGCGGCCGCAACAGGAGAACAGGAGGGGCTTGTGATTGTGGCAGAGCAGCAGACGAGTGGTCGGGGCAGGAGGGGACGTGGCTGGATTTCCCCTCCGGGAGAAAATATCTATATGACGATGCTCCTGCGTCCTGCATTTGATCCAGGGAGGGCTCCAATGCTCACATTGCTTGCCGCCTGTGCCGCAGCAAGGGCAGCGATGGAGCCGGGACATGAAAGCCCGCGGATCAAGTGGCCGAATGACCTGGTGATCGGTGGGAAGAAAATTGTTGGAATTCTGACGGAAATGGGGATGAAAAAAAGCCGTCCGGATTATGTGATCATAGGCGTTGGGATCAACTGCAACCAGACGACGTTTTCCGGTGGGCTGGAACAGAAAGCTACATCGCTGAAAAAAGAGTATGGCCATGACGTCTGTCGGGAGAAGGTTATTGCACGTTTCCTGAACGAATTTGAGGAACTCTACGAGGGATTTGTTCAGTACGGCTCTCTTGCGTTTGTAAAGCAGGCATACGAGAAGCTTCTGGTAAACCGGGGGGAACGGGTGCGTGTGCTGGAGCCAGGACGGGAGTGGACCGGAAGGGCTCTTGGGATTACGGACACAGGAGAACTGATTGTGGAAGCGGAAGATGGAGAGATCCGTGAAGTCGGTTCCGGGGAAGTATCTGTTCGTGGCGTCTACGGCTATGTGTAGATGGAGAGAATACGATAAAGTGAGGCATTTGATAATAGAAAACAGAATATGGGGAGAAGAGCAGGATGTACGAAGATAAAATAGTATTATGTGGCGCTAATTCTTATGAGGAAAAATATTATCTGAATCCGGATTTTGATAATCTTCCGGATCATATCAAAGATGAACTGAAAATTATGTGTGTCCTCTATGTGCATGACGTGGGTGGAATCTTGACTCTCGTATACGAGGAGGATGGGTCTCTTTGCTTTGAGGTGACCTCAGAGGAAGGGGATCCGATGTTTGACGAGATTGGAAGCGCTCTGAAAATCAAGGAGCTTCAGCGGACGAAAGAGGAGCTTTTGCAGTCGCTTCAGCTCTATTACCGCGTGTTTTTTATGGGCGAGGAACTGGAGGAATAAAGATAGAGATGAAGACATTAACTATCGGAAACGTGGAACTGGCGAACCGCTACATTCTGGCGCCGATGGCGGGGGTGACGGATCTGCCTTTCCGCCTTTTGTGCAGGGAGATGGGGGCGGGCCTTCTCTGTATGGAGATGGTCAGTGCAAAGGCAGTTTTATATGGTAATAAAAATACAGAAAGCCTGCTCAAGATTCATCCGGATGAGCCGCCGGTGTCTTTGCAGCTCTTTGGTTCTGATCCGGACATTATGAGTGAGATTGCAAAACGAATGGAAGAGCGTCCGTTTACGTTCCTTGATATTAATATGGGGTGTCCGGTGCCAAAGATCGTAAAGAACTCGGAAGGCTCCGCCCTGATGCAGAACCCGCGCCTGGTGCATGAGATTGTCTCCAAAGTAGCAGGAGCTATTCAAAAGCCTGTAACAGTGAAGATCCGCAAAGGTTTTGATGATGACCATGTCAATGCGGTGGAGATCGCGAAGATCATCGAGGACGCCGGGGGCGCTGCAGTGGCTGTGCACGGCAGGACGAGGGAACAGTATTACTCCGGAAAGGCTGACTGGGATATTATCCGTCAGGTGAAAGAGGCGGTTTCCATACCAGTGATCGGAAACGGGGACGTCACAGACGGGAAAGACGCTCAGAGGATGTTTGAGGAGACAGAATGTGATGGAGTGATGATTGGCCGGGGAGCCCAGGGAAATCCGTGGATTTTTCAGGATCTTATTCACTTTGAGGAAACCGGACAGGAGCCGAAAAAGCGAAGCGCCGGAGAGGTTCGGGAGATGATGCTCCGTCATGCAAAACTTCAAATGGAGTACAAAGGCGACTATACGGCAATCCGGGAAATGCGGAAGCATGTGGCCTGGTACACAACGGGATTTCCGAATTCTGCCAGGTTGCGGAATGAGATCAATCATGCCGAGTGCTATGAAGAGCTGGAAACGCTCTTAAATGAACGGCTATAAGGACGGAGAAACAAGACATGGCCGAACCGCTACGGAAAATAGACGGAATCAGGCAGAAATCTTGACATGCCAGATCCCGTTATGTATAATAATGAAATTACGGAAGTAGAATATTCCATACTATTTTGCAGCAGATCCGGCTGCGTACTAGTTCATTTATGTAAGGAAGGTAAACAAGATGGAAGAAAAGAAAACAATATTGACTTATGCGGGCTTGAAAGCTTTGGAAGATGAACTTGAAAATTTAAGAGTCGTAAAGCGGAAAGAAGTTGCCGGAAAGATCAAAGAGGCAAGGGAGCAGGGCGACTTGTCGGAGAACGCAGAATACGATGCAGCAAAAGATGAACAAAGAGATATTGAGGCCCGGATCGACGAACTTGAAAAAATCCTCAAAAATGTAGAGGTTGTAGTAGAAGAAGAAGTAGACTTGGAAAAGATCAATGTGGGATGTACGATTCTCGTGCATGATGATGAGTACGACGAAGAGATTGAGTTCAAGATCGTAGGTTCCACGGAGGCTAACAGTCTTCAGGGAAAGATTTCTAATGAATCCCCAGTAGGTCAGGCTCTGATCGGGAAAAAGGTGGGCGATGTAGTAGACGTTGAGACGCCGGCAGGAAATATCAGATATACAGTATTAAAGATCGAGCGTTCTATATAGCCGCACTGCGGGGGAGAACACATCTATCTGACAGAGAAAAGGAGTGAAAACAGTGGCAGAACAGCAGAAGAATGTGCAGGATCAGGATCTGAACCAGTTGAGAAAGGTGCGCCGTGAAAAACTGGCGGATCTTCAGGCACGTGGGGCGGACCCGTTTCTGATTACCAAATATGATGTGACACATCACAGCCAGCAGATCAAGGACAACTTTGAGGAGCTGGAAGGTCGGGAAGTTTCCGTAGCGGGTCGTATCATGCAGAAGCGTGTGATGGGGAAAGCGTCTTTCTGTAACATTCAGGATCTGGAAGGGAATATCCAGTCCTACGTTGCAAGGGACAATATTGGAGAAGACCACTATAAAGATTTTAAGAAATTTGATATTGGAGATATTGTAGGAATCCAAGGTACGGTTTTTAAGACAAAGACCGGAGAGATTTCTATTCATGCCGAGAAGATTCAACTGCTTTCCAAGAGCCTTCAGATTCTTCCTGAGAAGTTCCACGGGCTTACTGACACAGATACCAGATACAGACAGAGATATGTGGATCTGATTATGAACCGGGAAGTGAAAGAGACATTTATTAAGCGTTCCAAGATCTTAAGCAGTATCCGGAAATATCTGGACGGCGAGGGATTCCTGGAAGTGGAGACACCGATGCTCGTGGCAAACGCCGGCGGAGCGGCGGCCAGACCGTTTGAGACCCACTTCAATGCACTGGACGAGGACTTTAAGCTGCGGATTTCTCTGGAGCTTTATCTGAAACGTCTGATTGTCGGAGGAATGGAGCGTGTATACGAGATCGGGCGGGTATTCCGCAATGAGGGACTTGATACCCGTCACAATCCGGAGTTTACTCTGATGGAGCTCTATCAGGCATACACGGATTACAATGGTATGATGGATCTGACAGAGAATCTGTACCGTCATGTGGCACAGGATGTTCTCGGTACGACGAAGATTGTTTACAACGGCGTGGAGATGGATCTGGGCAAGCCGTTTGAGCGTATCACCATGATCGATGCGGTAAAGAAGTATGCAGGCGTGGACTGGAACGAAGTGGAGACACTTGAGCAGGCCAGAGCCCTTGCGAAAGAACATAATGTAGAGTTTGAGGAACGCCATAAAAAGGGTGACATCCTTTCTCTGTTTTTTGAGGAGTTCGCAGAAGAACATCTGATTCAGCCAACATTTGTTATGGATCATCCGATCGAGATCTCCCCACTTACTAAGAAAAAACCGGGCGATCCGGACTATGTGGAGCGATTTGAGTTCTTTATGAATGGATGGGAGATGGCGAACGCCTATTCTGAGCTCAACGACCCGATCGACCAGAGAGAGCGCTTCAAAGCGCAGGAAGAGCTCCTGGCGCAAGGAGACGAAGAGGCCAACACAACAGACGAAGATTTCCTCAATGCACTGGAGATCGGTATGCCGCCGACAGGTGGTATCGGCTTCGGAATCGATAGAATGTGTATGCTTCTGACAGATTCCGCGGCGATTCGTGATGTACTGCTCTTCCCGACAATGAAAGCGCAGGGAGCAGCAAAGAACGCGGCTAACAATGCGGCGCAGGCAGCCACCGTTGCAACGTCAGCAAATCCAGTGAAGAAAGCAGCGGAGAAGATCGACTTCTCCAATATAAAAATTGAGCCATTATTTGAGGAGATGGTAGATTTCGAGACCTTTGCGAAATCCGACTACCGTGCCGTGAAGATTCTGGCATGCGAAGCAGTACCGAAAAGCAAGAAGCTTCTGAAATTCACACTGGATGACGGTGTGCGGAAAGACCGGGTGATATTGAGCGGTATTCACGAGTATTATGAACCGGAAGAGCTGGTAGGAAAGACTGCTATTGCCATTGTCAATCTACCGCCTAGAAAGATGATGGGCATCGATTCCGAGGGAATGCTGATTTCAGCGGTACATGAGGAAAACGGCAGAGAAGGACTGAATCTTTTGATGGTAGATGATAGAATTCCGGCGGGAGCGAAGCTCTACTAAAAATCGCATAGTGAATAGAACGAATGGGCAGTCCTATATGGGAGTGCCCATTTTTCAAAATAAACAGAAATCCAAATTGGAATTGAAACCGGAGTATAGAAATATTTGCGTCAGTAATATATTTTTTGAAAAAAGTATTGACTCCTAAACAACGTAATAGTTTAGAGTGTCATTATCGAGAGGAGGGAAAGACAAATGATGACGGTAAATGAAGTGAGCAAATTGACCGGAGTGAGTATACGCACTCTGCAATATTATGATACCATAGGACTTTTGCCACCTACAGATGTTTATATTCGCGGAGTTTGGGAAAGTGGCAGATAAAAAGCCAGAGGATGTTGAGGTTCAACTTGAGGTCAGGAAACTACAGGATTATATCACAGAGCATTTTTATAAGTGTTCGGGCAAGATATTAAATGATCTTGGTAAAATGTATGCTTCGGGTGGGGAGTTTACAGAAAATATTGATAAAGTAGCTGGAAGTGGAACGGCTGTATTTGTTGCAAAGACAATAGAGATTTATTGTAATTGAGCCGGATAAAGAGCAGTATAGGCAGATGATTGAGAATAGCAAACGACCTAAAGTGCGAAATATCAGTATTTTTCATTGAAAAGCCAGACTATGATATGCTATCCTATTTTATGAATGAGTGGATTTTTTTGAAAATCCTATGAAATGATTGTAAAGGTAATTTTGTATCTATAGTGGTTATCTTAAATTGGACAGAAGGAGGTAAAAGATCATGCTGTGCATTGCAACGGCTCCATGCAAAGTCTTGTAAGATCACATTGCATGGAGTAAGATGATCGTCAAAGACTTTGCCGGGATCAAAGAAAGATAAAGGAGCAAAGTCTTATGAATCAATATAAAACTACATATCGTGAAATGAAACCATTCCTGATGCTGTGGAGCACGCAGTCTTTTTCAGCACTGGGGAGCGCAATGACCAGTTACGCACTTGTGATCTGGTCGTACACCCAGGAGAGATCGGCATTGATGACCGCGCTTTTGATGGTGTGTTCTTACGCACCGTATGTGATTTTCAGTATTTTTGCGGGAGCACTCAGTGACCGATGGAACAAAAAAGTGACTATGCTTGTCTGTGATACAGTCGCGGCGGCATCCACAGTTGTGATGTTGATTCTGATGAAAGAACAGATGCTAAAGGTGGAGCATCTTTATTTGATCAACATTATCAACGGGCTAATGAATACGGTACAGCAGCCGGCATCTGAGGTTGCGGTGACAAGAATCCTGCCTGAAAAATATTACCAGAAAGTCGGTGGGATGAGGTATCTGGCCAGTGCCACGAATTCCATTTTGACACCGATCCTTGCGACAGCAGTACTTGGAATTGCGGGAATGAGCGCCGTTATTGTTTTCGATCTTCTGACCTTTGCGGCAGCGTTTGTGACGTTGGCATGGAAGATTCGGATTCCGGAAACCAGTGGAAGAGAGTGGAAGAGGGAATCTTTGCTTACCTCTGCTGGTCAGGGGATTGTCTATTTGAGGACAGAGCGGGGAATTTTCGGACTGATTCTCTTTTTGGCTGCGATTAATCTGGTTGCATCTATTTATGATGCAGCCTTTCCGGCTATGATGCTCTCAAGAAAGGGTGGAAATGAAACTGTCATGGGAATGGTAAATGCTGTAATTGGAATTGCCACGCTTGTGGGAAGTATTCTGGCATCTGTATTACCAAAGCCGAAAAGCCGTGTGCGGGTGATCTGCAACAGCCTGCTTTTTGCTATGAGTTTTGAAAACTTTATGTTGGCGCTTGGAAGAACACCGCTTATCTGGTGTATCGGCGGTTTCCTTGGATGGATTGCGATTCCACTGATGAATACTAATCTGGACGTTATCTTGCGGACTCGAATCCCCCTGGAAATGCAGGGGAGAGTATATTCTGTGCGTAACTCCTTTCAGTTCTTCACGATACCGATTGGATATTTCCTGGGAGGTTTCCTTGTGGATCGGGTCTTTGAGCCGATGATGGCAGCACAGAAAGAGGGAAGTTTTCTGATTCGTCTTTTTGGCGACGGAAAAGGATCCGGAGCGGCGGCTCTCTTTTTCGTGATTGCATTTGTGGGAATCGGAGTCTGCCTCTGGTTCCGGAGAGATCCCCATATCTGGGAATTGGAAAAAGAGTCTATATCAGGAGAGAGGATTACGGGTGGGAGAGATGATGACTAACGAAGAGATCTTGAGGATTGCCATGGAACAGTCGGCTGTGGATGCAAATTGTCTGGCGGAAGATTTCGTAAAAACAGAAAACAAGATTGTATATTCCAAAGAGCGGCCGGACGCACGGCGGTATCTGGAATTGCCGCTTGCATGTCATCTTGTTTCCTACGGGACCAATATTGTGGCGTCCGTCGGTAAAGAGTATGAGGGGCTTGTCCGGCATTACATAGAGAAATATCCAGTAGAGCATTGTTTTGAGACGCCAAATCTGTATGTACTGAATGATGCTTTTGCAAAATATGATCTTCGGGTGTGCTTTATGGCAGAGTATTTTCTGCCGGATGTAAGGGTGTTAAGAAAAGAGTACTGTTCCTATAAGATACGGATATTGGAAAACCAGGATTTTCAAAACCTTTATACGTCCGAGTGGTCCAATATAAAATCGGCAAGAAACGCGATCCGGAGCGGGTTCCGTCCGGCATGGGTGGAACTGACAGTGAAGCCAACTGCTTTTGTTGAGAAAATGAATCTGTAAAGCAGAAGAAAATGGGACTAATCGTGCGGCTTCTGGAAGATGAGAATGTCTATCCGGCAAATCAGATTGAGATTGAGGGCGGCACCCGATGTTTAAGTGAGTTTCCATTTTATGGCAAATTGGTGTTATAATAGGACTGACAGGAAACGAATTTTGAGTCAGGAGGTATGCGACATGAGGATTTTAATATTAAATGGAAGCCCAAAGAAGGACGGAAATACAGCGATTGCGCTCCATGAGATGGAGAAAGTCTTTGCGGAAGAAGGAATTGAGACCGAGATCGTTCAGGTGGGCAGTAAACCGATCCGGGGCTGTATTGCCTGTGGACAGTGTTTTGAAAAAGGCAGATGTGTCTTTGACGATCTGGTCAACCAGACGGCGGAGAAATTCAAGGAATGTGACGGGCTTGTTGTGGGATCGCCGGTGTACTATGCCTCTGCAAATGCGACGCTGGTAGCGTTTCTTACGAGGCTGTTTTACAGCACCCATTTTGACAAAACGATGAAAGTTGGAGCGGCGGTTGCAGTAGCAAGAAGAGGAGGATTGTCTTCTACGTTTGACGAGCTGAATAAGTTTTTTACGATTTCCGGAATGCCGGTAGCCTCAAGCCAATACTGGAACAGTATCCATGGAGCCGCTCCAGGTGAGGCGCTTAAGGATGCGGAAGGACTTCAGATCATGCGGACGCTCGCTAAAAATATGTCGTTTTTAATAAAGAGTATTCAGCTCGGTAAGGAGGAGTACGGACTGCCGGAAAAGGAAAGTCCGGCCAGGACGAATTTTGTCCGTTAGAGCTGACCGGGTATATGCGTAGAAGCGTTCGGGAAGCTGACCCGGAGAGGAACCCTTTTACAGGAGCCATTGCAAAATAGGGAAAGGACATCTATGGAGCAATGGCTCTCTTTTTTAATCTTAAAAGAAAAGGAGAGAACACGTGGAAGCAAGAGAAATCATCAGGAAAGACATGGAGGCATTGTATCTCGGCAATCTGAACACAGTGGAGTTCAATCTGAACCTGCCGAAAAAAGGGAAATACGGATCCGAGATCCACTGGATTTCCGGGCATGAGCGTTTCCTCGATACCGAGGGAAATGTGAGAAGACCCGCCTATGGAACCGGCGACCGGATCATCTCATTGTGGGCGGAATTTTTTTACAAAGGCGTAAGTGAGACCAAGGAATACAAGGTCTGTATTCTGGAGGAAAAGCCAAGGATTGAAGTGACAAAAGTAGAACCGCTCCAAAAGAAAGCCCAGGCAGGGGAGACGACGTACCTTCCGTATGTGGCGGTCATCCATACCACAGAAGGAAAGACGCTGGTACACCGGATTCTCTGGGAAAATGGGGCAAAACGCTGCTATGGGCAGACGGGAGGGTTTGAGGAGAGAGGGGAGCTGGACGGACTATCAGTTCCGGTTTCCTGTACGGTGACAGTAGAGAAGGAGCTTCGGAAAGAGAAGAAGGGTACCGAGCCACTGATAGAATATTTCGATCATGGCGAAGCATCTCTGGAGGAGGGCAGCAGATTTTATACAGCACAGAAGGAAATGCAGGAATTTCTGCTTCAGACGGACGATGACCAAATGCTTTACAATTTCCGGGAAGCTTGCGGACTGGACAGAAAAGGAGCCGAGCCAATGACCGGATGGGACGCTCCGGAATGTAATCTCAAGGGTCATACGACAGGACATTACCTATCAGGACTGGCACTCTGCTATAAAGCTGGGAAAGACGGGCGGATCAGGGAAAAAGCCTGCTATATGATACGAGAGCTTGGAAAATGCCAGGATGCTTTTGCGTGTATGCCGGGAATCGGGGAGGGATTTTTGAGCGGCTATACGGAAGAGCAGTTTGATAAGCTGGAGAAATACACTCCTTATCCAGACATCTGGGCGCCGTATTATACGCTTCACAAGATTTTGGCAGGACTTCTGGACTGTTATGAATTTGCCGGGATCGACCAGGCGTTTGAGGTTGCCCAGAAGCTTGGTATGTGGGTTTACCGCCGTCTGTCTGTCCTCCCGGTGGAACAGCGGATGAAGATGTGGGGGATGTACATTGCCGGAGAGTATGGTGGGATGAATGACGTCCTGGCAAGACTTTACCGGATGAGCGGGAAGAAAGAATTTCTGGAGACAGCCTGTTACTTTGATAATGAGAAGCTATTTCTGCCGCTGGAGCAGCAGGTAGACGCCCTGGAAAATCTTCACGCCAATCAGCATATTCCGCAGATCATCGGAGCCATGGAAATCTTCCGGGGCACCGGTGAAAAGATGTATTACGATATTGCTTCCTATTTTTGGGAAGCCGTGACAAAAGCCCATGTGTATACCATTGGAGGAACCGGGGAAAACGAGATGTTCCACGGACCTGGCCGGATTGGAAGTCTGCTTACAAAGCACACGGCAGAGAGCTGCGCTTCTTATAATATGCTGAAGCTGACGAAAGAGCTGTACCGCTTTGAAAACCAAAAAGAGCGGATGGACTATTATGAGCGGACGATGACAAACCATATCCTGGGAGGAAGAGAGCACGGAACAACAGGAGAAACAGTGTATTTTACACCGCTGGCGCCGGGATTTCATAAGGAATTTGAACACGAGAATTCCTGTTGTCACGGGACTGGACTGGAGAGCCATTTTAAATATGCGGACATGGTTTACGCACACGAGGGACAAAAACTGTATGTCAATCTGTTCCTGAAATCCAGGCTGGAATGGAAGGATGCGGGGATCACAATCCGACAAATGACAGAGATGGAACATCCAGAAACAGTGGTGCTGGAAGTGGAGAGCAGAGAGGAGTTTCCGATGGCTGTTCGTATTCCGGGATGGAGCGGGGAAGAAAGAGGACTATGGATTGACGGGAAGAAGCAGGATACGATGTCTGTGGAATCCGGATACCTTTGTATGATCGTACCGGAAGGTGTGCATGAAATCCGCTGTCTCTTTCCTTGCGGATTTTATCTGGAATCCACACCGGACCGCCCGGAGCTGCACTCCTTACTGTACGGACCTTATGTGCTGGCAGCTTTAAGTAAAGAAGAGCGATTCTTAAAGCTTGATATCGATCCAGGGAAGGCAGAGCAGGAAGCAGAGAAAGACGGGCTGACATTTTGCTATCGTGGGCTTGTGTGGAAACCGTTGTTTGAGATAGACCGGGAACCATTCCAGGTATACTGGGAGAAAGTGTGAGAGAAGCAGGCATCATGCGACCTTTGTGCGGTATTGACTGTTATGTTACAGTTCAGCCATAACAGCTCGGATTAGCCGCTGTGCGGCCTTATCGCCACTTGCGTGGCTAAATCCTCGCTGATGGCAGAATGCCATATACAAAGTACACAAATAATCTTCGTTTTCAAACAAGTTTGAACTCAGATTTTTGTGACTTTGTACATGGCTGAACTGTAACAAATGTTCTGAAAAAAATTGACAGGTTGCACAAAAAGTGATACGCTATAAGTAACCTATAATATAGCTTATAGCATTGGGAGGAAGCATGAATCTGATTTTTGAACTGGGAAGGGCACAGAGGGTCCTGGAAGATTTGGAACGACTGATTGTGGTACATAAGAAGGAGATTTCGTCTTATAAAAGCAAGGAAGGGAAGCAGCAGGACGGACAATTCTGTTTGATGGATGAGACATGGGAAGACTATAGGATGGGGACGGCATGGAGCCAGGTGGACGCACACAGATGGTTCCGGACGACAGTCACGATTCCGGAATCCATGGGCGGACATCATGTGGAGTTTTTGATTACGACCGGAAGAGAGGGAGAGTGGGACGCGACGAATCCGCAGATGCTGTTTTATCTGGACGGAGAGCTCATGCAAGGAGTGGATGTGAATCACCGGGAGGTGACGATTACAAAAAATGCCAGAGCAGGGGAATGTCACGAGATCGCGGTACTTGCATACAGTGGGATGGTAAAGGGTGATCTGGTCATTCATACCTATTTACAGGTCGTGGACGATCGGGTCCGGCATCTATATTATGATCTGTTGATCCCATTGCAGAGCGCCTATGTACTGAAAAAGGCAGATGAAGAGAATTACAGAAGAGTTCTTCAGATGATGGCTCCGGCATTGGATGCCTTGGATTTGCGGGAGGCATACTCGGAGCGGTTTTATCAGTCCGTTGAGAAAGCGGAGGAGATACTGAAAAAGGCGTTTTACAGTGAGGAAAAGGAATGTCCGGTGGTCAGCGCTATCGGTCATACACATATCGATATTGCGTGGCTCTGGACGGTGGAGCAGACGAGAGAAAAAGTGCTTCGCAGTTTTTCTACCGTGCTGCGGTTGATGGAGCAGTATCCGGATTATAAATTCATGTCCAGTCAGCCGATTCTATATCAGTTTGTAAAAGAGCAGGATCCACAGATGTACGAAAAGATCAGGGAGCGGATCCGGGAAGGCAGATGGGAAGTGGACGGAGCAATGTGGCTGGAGTCGGACTGCAACCTGACTGGAGGAGAGTCTCTTATCCGTCAGATCTTAAAAGGGCATCGCTTCTTTCTGGAGGAATTTGGAAAAGAAAGCAAATCTTTATGGCTTCCGGACGTCTTCGGATATTCGGCGGCGCTTCCGCAGATTTTGAAGAAATCCAGGATTCCGTACTTTATGACGACGAAGATTGCCTGGAATCAGTACAATCAGCTTCCAAATGACACGTTTCTCTGGAAGGGAATTGACGGCTCCGAGGTCTTTGCTTTCATGCCTACAACAACGGATTACGATAAGGATCAGGGACTGAATATTTCTTTCTCGGACACGAGGAATACGACCACATACACTGGTATTGTCAATCCGAATATGACCTTGGGAACGTTCAAGAGGTTCCAGAACCGGGATCTGACGGAAGACACGCTGATGCTCTTTGGATTTGGAGATGGCGGCGGCGGTCCGACAAAAGAGATGCTGGAGAGTGCCGAGCGTTTGAAGTATGGTATTCCGGGTATCCCGAAGATCCGCCAGGAATTTGAGCAGGATTATTTTGACCGGACGTACGAGAAAATCCATGATCTTCCGGAGATGCCTACCTGGGATGGAGAACTGTACTTTGAATATCACCGTGGGACACTGACGTCCATGGCAAAAAATAAAAGAAATAACCGAAAAAATGAGATCCTTTATACACAGCTTGAGACGGCCTCCTGCATGGCAGGCATGGAACAGGATAAGCACCTTTTGGAGGTACTAAAGCGGGGATGGGACATTCTCCTGCTGAATCAGTTCCATGATATTGTACCAGGCTCCTGTATCAAACCGGTGTACGAGCAGACTGACCGGGAGTACCGGGAGATTGAAGAGACAGGGAAAAAAGAACTGGACCGGATCGTTTCTGCGGCTGTCGGGAAACTTTCGATGGATCGGGACGGCATCGTGGTGATGAATACGCAAGGATATGAAAGAGATGACGTGGTGACGGTCTATGGCGAAGAGGCGCTTCCGGCATTGGAAGATGAGCAGGGGCGAAACGTGCCGCTGCAGCGGATGGCAGACGGATCGTATCTTCTCTATGCAGAACATGTTCCGCCGCTTGGATATCGGAAACTCTATGCCGCCGGACAACAGAAATCGGAAAAAAGAGAAAAAACCTGGGACGGCACCTTTGAGAATCCTTTTTTCCGTGTCCGTTTTAATGATCGGATGGAAATCACATCTCTCTATGAAAAGGAGGCAGACAAAGAGCTGATCCAGGACGGCAAGTGTGGAAATGTACTGCGGACTTACGAGGATCGTCCGATGCAGTGGGACAACTGGGACATTGACGTTTTCTATCAGAGGAAACCATATGAAGCAGATTGGTATTCACCTGTCCGTATTGTGGAAAGTGGGGACGTCTGTATTGTGCTGGAGTTTTCCTGCGGATTTGTAGATTCCGTTGTCACACAGAGAGTTTGCCTTTATCACCACCTTCCACGGATTGATTTCCGGACAAAGGCGGACTGGAAGACGCACCACGTCCTTCTGAAAGCGCATTTTCCTGTGGATGTGAACGCCACAAGGGCAACATATGAAATTCAGTTTGGCAATGTGGAGCGGGAGACGACGAACAACTATAGCTGGGATACGGCCAAATTCGAGGCTTGCGGCCATAAATGGGCGGATCTTTCAGAGAACAGTTCCGGTGTCAGTCTGTTAAACGACTGCAAGTACGGCTACAGTATTAAGAAGGGAGATATGAGCCTGACGTTGATTAAATCCGGTACTTATCCAAATGAGGACGCGGATATTGGGGAACACAGGTTTACTTACTCTATCTACCCACATGCCGGACGCTGGCAGGAGGCAAAGACGGTGGAGATGGCCTACAATCTGAATGTACCGATGCCGGTGAAACGTATCGGAAAACAGAAAGGATGCGGTGAAGAGTATGACAGTTTCCTTCACTGCGACAAGGAGAGCTGCTTTATCGAGGTCATCAAAAAGGCCGAGGACGGAGACGGCGTCATTGTGCGGATGTACGAGAATAAGAATAACCGTGTCCGGGCACATATTACGAGCGGTCGCGCCCTTGTTCATGTGTATGAATGTAACCTTCTGGAGGAGAAGGAAGCAGAACTTACCGTTTGTGGAACGACCTTTGAAACTGTATTCAAACCATATGAGATCAAAACATTCCGGCTGATATTTGCGTAGAACAGGACCGGGGAAAGGGGAAACGATGATAAAAGAATATACACAGACATGGGGAGTCAGTGGACTGGAGAAGAAAGTATCTGACTTGATTATCAAAGAAGTGATGGACTATGCGGATGAAGTTACAAGAGACGCCATGGGAAATCTGATTGTTTTGAAACGTGGAAACGGATCCGGGAAAAAGCGAGTGATGTGTGCGGCCCACATGGACGAGATCGGACTTTGCGTAGTCAGGATTTTGGACAACGGACTTTTAAAGGTCAAGCAGGTAGGTGGTGTATCCGCACTGTGCTCTTTTATGAACCGGGTGCGGTTTGAGAATGGAACCATAGGGACTGTGGGAGTGACAGAACCGGTGGAGAACGTAAAGACCAAAGATATGAACAAGCTTTATATCGACATTGGGGCAATGTCTAAAGAGGAAGCCGAGCAGTATGTTCAGCCAGGGGACTGTGCGGTCTTCTGCGGAGACTATGTGGAACTGGCAGGACGTAATGTGATGTCCAAGGCGTTCGACGACCGGATTGCGTGCTACATTCAGACCGAGGCTCTCAAACGAATCCAGAGCAGTTACCATGATCTTTACTTTGTGTACACGGTGCAGGAGGAGGTCGGGCTTTTCGGATCTACCACATCGGCCGAAACGGTGAAGCCGGATCTTGGTATTGCCGTTGATATTACCGGATCCTTTGATGTGCCGGGGGACGAACATGGTAATCCGGTTCTTGGAAAAGGAGCCGCCATCAAAATCAATGACAGCAGTGTGATCTGTGACCATGAGCTGACGGAAGATTTGATTGCCTGTGCAAAGAAGTATGAGATCCCGTATCAGAGGGACGCACTGGCCGCAGGCGGTACGGACGCCGGAGCTATTAATAAATCCGGAGAAGGAGTAAAAGTGCTTGGTATTTCCATTCCGACCCGATACGGCCACACGCCGAACAGCATCGTGAATTTAGAAGATGTGGAGGCATGTATTCGTCTGCTGGAATGTTATCTGACCGGGGAAATCCCGATTGTGACACAAGAAAAAATCAAATAAGGAGATGGGACAGATGAAGCGATCAAAAATCAATCAATGTATCCGGGAGATGGAGGCACTGATCCGGGAGCATGGATTTGCACTTCCGCCGTTTTGTCACTGGACGCCGGAAGAATGGAAAGAAAAAGGAGAGGAATACGACGAAATTCGTGATAACATGTTGGGGTGGGATATCACAGATTATGGACAGGGTGATTTCGATAAATGTGGATTTTCTCTGATTACAATCCGTAACGGCAATCAGAATGACCCGAAATATAAAAAGGTCTATGCGGAAAAGCTTTTAATGCTCAAGGAAGGACAACATTCTCCAATGCATTTTCATTGGAAGAAATCAGAGGATATCATCAACCGTGGAGGCGGGACGCTGATTATCCATCTGTATAACGACGACGGAAAGGGCGGACTTGCGGACACGGATGTGACAGTCAATTCGGACGGGCGTTCTTACCAGGCCCCGGCCGGAACCGGAGTACGGCTGCACCCGGGTGAGAGCATTACGCTGTGGCCGCACCAGTACCATGATTTTGATGTGGAACCTGGGACCGGTGACGTGCTGATCGGGGAAGTCTCCATGTGTAATGACGACAATGTGGACAATCGTTTCTATGAAAAAGTAGGAAGATTTCCGGAGATCGAGGAGGACGAAGCACCATACCGGTTGCTTTGTAATGAATATCCAAAGGCAAAAAAGTAGATTTCAGGAAAAAGGAGGTAATAAAGCAGTGGATTATACAAATTTGAGAAATACAATCCGTGGGATGCAGGATGAGATCATCGGTGGGATTCAGGACTGTATCCGTATCGACAGCGTAGGAGGAGAGCCGGAGGAGGGAGCCCCGTACGGACCAGGTCCGAAAAAGGCACTGGAGTATGCGTTGCATCTGGGGAAAACTCTTGGATTTCGCACGGCAAATGTGGATAATAAAGCGGGCTATATAGAGATGGGAGAGGGAGACGAGATGATCGCCGTCCTTGGACATTTGGATGTAGTACCGGTGGGGGACGACTGGACTTATCCGCCGTTTGGAGCGGAGATCCATGATGGAATTCTCTATGGCAGAGGAGTGGCGGATGATAAGGGACCAACGATCGGAGCCATCTATGCTATGAAAGCGATCCGGGATCTGGGACTTCCTACAGACCGCAGGATCCGTGTGATCTTTGGAACAAACGAGGAGCGTGGATGTGACTGTATCAAGCACTATGTGGAAGCAGGAGAGGAACACCCGGTACTTGGTATCACCCCGGACGCGGAGTATCCGCTCATCTTTTTTGAGAAAGGGATGACTACAGTGATTGGAGGAAAGAAGCATCCGAAACAAGGAAAAATCCGTGTCCGTTCGTTTCACGGAGGGACAGCAGGAAATATCGTACCATTGCATTGTCAGTTGGTATTGGAAGGAGAACACGAGATACCGGATACCCAAGGAATTCAGGTAACGGTCTGTGATGGAACGACGGTTCTGGAGGCAGAGGGGGTCAGCGCCCACGGAAGCCGTCCGGAACTGGGAGAAAATGCGATTGTGAAACTCCTTTTAGCTGTCCGTGGCATGGAAATCGGAGGAGATTTCCAGAAGCTTGCTGATTTTGTCACTCAGAAGATCGGCACTGAGACAAACGGGGAGACGCTAGGGATCTGTTTTCGTGATGAAGAGACTGGGGAGACTACAGTCAATTTGGGTGTCATCGACTATACGGAGGAGGAGATGAAACTGAATCTGGATATTCGTTATCCGAAAAACGGGGATGCGGATCTCGTATACCGGCAGATGAAGTCCGCGCTTACAGCTTATGATATGGACATTTTGGAGCATCGGACCACAGAGATGCTGTATGTGCCGAAAGATTCCGAGCTGGTACAAAAGCTGATGGAAGTGTACCGGGAGGGAACCGGGGAAGATACAGAACCTAAAGCAATCGGAGGCGGCACTTACGCTAAGATGTTCCAAAATATGGTTGCTTTCGGACCGATGTTTCCGGGAGATAAGGACGTGGCACACCAGCCGGATGAGCAGATGTCCATAGAAAAGCTGATGAAATGTATTGAGTTGACAGCGGCTGCGATGGCGGAACTTGCTAAAAAATAATTGTGCAATATGTATAATGAAAAGAAAGCAGTTGACTGGAAAATGGAACAAGTATATAATGATTGAAAGGAACAGAGTAGGTGGAAAGATAATGGCAAAACCAATTAAAAGAGTTTCTTTGCAATCAGAAATTATCAGATATATACAGAGTTATATTGAAGAACATGACCTGAAGGAGGGAGACAGACTCCCTTCCCAGGGTCAGTTTATAGAAATGATGCAGGTAAGCAGGACGGCTCTTCGCGAGGCAGTTAAGACACTGGAGGCGGAGGGTATCGTGGAAGTATTAAACGGCAAAGGCATCTATGTCGGAAATCGGAGCCGGGGATCCAATGCAATCGAGTCGCTCATCGGATTTACGAGGGAGCGGGAGGCGCTGATCGAGGCGCTCGAGGCCAGAAGGGCGATGGAGACAGAGTTGATAGCTATGGTAGTAAGGAATGCCACCGACCAGGAAATGGCAGAGCTCGGAGAGATCACAGAAGTCCTGATGAAGAAAGTACGGGTGGGAGAGCCGGATACCGAGGAGGACAAGCAGTTCCACGAGAAAATTTACCAGATGTGTCACAACAGCGTTTATTATGCGGTATTGAAAGTGCTGGATGAGTACACGGATAAACTCTGGCAGTTTCCACTTGATATCGAAGATCCGTTCAAGGCAAGCATGCCGTACCATGAGACGCTCTATGAGGCGTTGAAAGAGCGGGATATTAAGAAAGCACAGAAGATCAATCATAAGCTTCTGGATTGTGTATACGAGGATATCGCCATTGCACATCGGTAGGAAGAGCAGATCAGACTGATGTGCAATTTTATAAAAGAAATAACTATATTATAGCATATAGATGATACCTGATTGGTGATTGAAAAAAACAAGGAGAGACGAGATGGAAAAAAGCACAGGAATGATTCTGGCACATGCCGGGGAAGAGTACGATCAATACTACAATGCTATTGTACCGCCGATTTTTATGAATTCCCTGAATATTTTTCCGACGGTAGACGCTTATTATGATTCTGACAAACGGGACCGGCACACGTACTGTTATGGCAGGGTTCAGAATCCAACCGTACGGATTCTCGAGGAGAAGATCAATGAATTAGAAAAGGGAGCAGAGACATATGTGTTCTCATCCGGGATGGCGGCAGCTACCGCAGCAGTCCTTTCTGCCTGTAAAAGCGGCGGACATGTAGTCTGCGTCCGGACGGCTTACGGGCCGTTGAAAGATTTTTTGCAGAATTATTGCAGAGAGCATATGAATATCCGGACGACCTTGATTGATGGGGATGATCCGATGGAAATGGAAGAGGCGCTCACAGAGGAAACCCAGCTTCTGGTGCTGGAAAGTCCATCATCTGTGGTTTTCCATGTGCAGGACATTGAGCGGGCAGCCGAGGCGGCTCATAAAAAAGGAGCTCTTGTCTATATTGATAATACATTCTGTACGCCGATTTACCAGAATCCAATTGAGATGGGAGCAGATTTTGTGATGCATACAGCTTCTAAGTATCTGGGGGGACACAGCGATCTCATTGGCGGTTCCCTGACGGTGAAAGATCCGGCACTTGGGAAGAAAGTACGAATCATGCGGGAACAGCTTGGCAGTATTATCGGACCGATGGAAGGGTGGCTGATGATGCGGGGGCTCCGGACACTGGAAGTCCGGGTGAAGGAACATGCAAAAACGGCGTTGGCAATAGCACAGTACCTAGAAGGACATACGAAAGTAAGAAAGGTATACTACACCGGACTTGCCTCTCATCCACAACGTGAACTGATCATCAAACAGCAGTCAGGGCACACCGGATTGTTAAGCTTTGAACTGGAAAGTACGACGGAACAAGCCAAAACATTTTGTCAGGCGTTGAAAATATTCAAGATCGGCGTATCATGGGGCGGATACGAAAGCCTGGTGACAATGCCTTATGCACGGGAGACAGAAGAAAACGCCCGGAAGATGGGAGCCGGACAAAATGTGATCCGAATCCATTGTGGACTGGAGGGGACAAAGGCTTTAATGGATGATTTGGAACAGGCATTCCAAAAGGTATTCAGATAGAACATCTATAGAAAACAAAGAGAAGGGCGCCGGCATGATCAGGATTTTCGGGAAACGAAAATGTAGCAAGCCGGAAAAGGGCATCCGGTCCGTGGACTTGATAGAATACGATCCAGAAAGGAGAGAAAAAAAGTGTATAAAGCCTTGGAGTGCGGGCAAAGGTGTTCGGATAAAATAAGGCGGAACGATCGAAAAAGGAAGGGGACAGATGGCCGGTCCGGCTCATTTGTGATATGCGTCCATATGTGAAAATGATCTTCCAAAGGACGCTTTAAAACCAAAGAAAAACGAATCAGAAAGGAAGGCTATTATGAAAAAGAAGATTTTAGCAGCGCTTTTAACAGCGGTTATGACCTTCTCCCTGGCAGCATGTGGGGGGGGGTAAAAACTCCTCAGGAAACTCGTCAGCAGGAGGCTCAGACGATGTAATGAAGGTTGCGACTGTAATGCTGTCCGATCCTGACACACTGGATCCGGGGCGTGCAGACGACGATCAAAAGAACTCCATCGTGCTGGAAGCACAGGAGACATTATTCCGCTATATTGACGGAGAACTGACAGAGGCAGGATGCGAAAGCTATGAAACATCCGAAGATGGGCTTACATGGACGTTTCACTTAAGAGACAATAAGTATTCTGATGGTGAAGAAGTAAAGGCACAGGATTATGTAAACTCTATCCGTCGTATCTTTGACCCGGAAGTAAACTGCCATAACGCCGGTATTTTCTACTGCATCGCAGGTGGTGAGGCATTCAACACCGGTGCTGGTTCAAAAGAAGACGTAGGAGCAGTCGCGGTGGACGACAAGACACTGGAAATCACATTGGTTGAGCCGATTCCGTATTTTGCACAGCTTATGACATTCTCCAACGTAACACCGGTACCGGAATCCAAGACGGAGGGCGAGAAGAACTCCTCTTACGGAGCGACGGCAGAAGAACTTGCTCAGAGTGGTCCGTTCTATGTAAGCGAATGGACAAGAGGTTCCAAAGTTGTTCTAAAGAAAAATGAGAATTACTGGGATGCGAAGAACGTCAAAATTGATGAGATTGAAATGACACTTGCTCAGGATGAAAACACAAGACAGCAGCTCTTCGATCAGGGTCAGATCGATGTACTCAGAAACATTGATTCCGAATACCTGGATCAGAAACAAAAAGAGGTTGATGCTGGTAAGGTTCAGCTTATCTCCGGACCGCAGCCGAGAAACTCTTACATCTGTTTCAACAACGAAGACCCGAACGGCGTATTTACAAATGAAAAGATCAGAAAAGCATTTGCTATCGCATTTGACCGTGAAGCATACGCGACACAGGTACTTGACAGCAACAAAGCGGCATACGGTGAGATTCCGCCAGGAACGGCAATCGGAACGGATGAATTCCGTGATCTGTACCCGGAACCGATGAAAGAACTTCTTGAACAGGACGCAAAACAGCTTCTGGAAGAAGGACTGAAAGAGATTGGTAAAGAAGGAGAGACACTGGAAGTAACGTTCCTGCAGAGAAATGCGGACAATGAGACAAAGGTAGTAGCTGAATTCTATCAGAATCAGTGGGAAAAGAACCTTGGCGTAAAGGTCAACATCGAGACGGCATCTGACAACTCTTCTTTCAACAACCAGGTATCCAAGGGACTGTACCAGGTATGTGAGACTGGTTGGGGAGCTGACTATAATGACCCGATGACATTTATGCAGTGCTACACAACAGGCGATGGAAATAACCCGGCCTTCTTCTCAGATGCCGAGTATGATGAGCTTGTCAATGCATGTAAGACAGAACAGGATATGACCGTGCGCGGTGAAAACTTTGCAAAAGCAGAGAAAATTCTGACCGTTGATAAATGCGGTATTTCTCCGGTAACTTACACATACAGCAATACGCTGGTAAGTAAGACTCTGAAAAATGTCTATATCAACGGCGCGGGTGGACCATCTATCGAATTCCGTGACGCATATGTAGAAGAATAGACTGAGATGAAGAAAACTCTGACAGCGGGAAGTAAGAAATGCTTCCCGCTGTTCTAAAAAAGAGAGAGGAGAAAGAAAATGGTAAAGTACATTCTGAAGAAAATCGTGTACATGATTGTGACACTCTGGATTATTCTGACAGCCACGTTCTTTTTGATGTATACCATGCCGGGTGACCCGACGCAGGCGTCTTCAAAAGTGCTCCCGGAAGCGGTGCAGGAAAACCTGAAAGCAAAATGGGGGCTGGATAAGCCGGTCACAGAACAGTATGTCATCTATCTGAAGAATCTGTTCCAGGGAAACATGGGAGAATCTTATACAACCCCTGGACTTACAGCAAATACAGTAATCGGTGAGAGGTTTCCGGCGTCTTTAAGACTGGGAATCCAGGCAGTCGTCGTGGGTCTGGTTCTTGGTATTATTCTGGGAGTTCTGGCAGCCTTTAACCGTGGAAAATGGATCGACTTTGTTACCATATTTATTGCCATTCTGGGAGTCTCCATTCCAAGCTTCGTATTTGCGGCGCTGCTGCAAAAGTACGTGGCTGGAGGATATTTTCCGATTGTCGGGTGGTCGACTTCAGGAATGGGAATTGCAGGTATCTTCCAGTATACAGCGCTTCCTACACTATCCGCGGCGATCAGCGGTATTGCGACATATTCTCGATATATGAGATCTTCGGTACTGGACGTGCTCGGTTCAGACTATATCCTTTTGGCGAAGTCCAAAGGGCTTTCCAGATTTCAGATTATCCGGCGGCATATTATGAGAAATGCTATCACACCGATTATTTCTATTGTGGCTCCTCAGGTAGCTGGTATTGTGACAGGTTCTTTTGTTATCGAGCGAATTTTCTCGGTACCGGGACTTGGACGGTACTATGTAGACAGCGTCAACGGACGGGATTATCCAATGATTCTTGCGACGACATTATTTTTCTCCATGATTTTTATCGTCTGCATGGTAGGTATGGATATTCTCTATGCGATTGTGGATCCGCGTGTCCGTAAGAGCATCATAGAAGGCAAGTAGAGGAGGGAGCACACAAGTGACAGAAGAAAAGAACCTTATGACAGATGAAATGTTTCAGTGCGTAGGCATTGATGAACAATCCTCCGAGACACTTGTCAGACCGAGTATTTCTTACTGGCAGGACGCCGTCCGGAGACTGAAGAAAAACAAGGTGGCGATGATCAGCCTGTTTTTCCTGATTTTTATGATTTTCATGTGTATTTTTGCACCGTATATTTATCCGCACGCATATAATGAGCAGAATATTGAGCTGGTAAATCAGGGACCGACAAAAGAGCATATTTTCGGCCTGGATGATCTCGGACGTGATATCTTCGCACGAATCTGGGTCGGCGGACGTGTATCTCTTGCTATCGGCGGCGTGGGTGCGCTGATCTCCCTTGTTGTCGGCGTGATTTACGGAGGCATCAGCGGATTTTGCGGAGGTATCGTAGATGATATCCTGATGCGTATTCTGGAAATACTCTGCGGTATTCCGTATATGGTAGTTGTTATCGTTGTATCATTGTACCTTGGAAAAGGAATGACTTCTCTGATGCTGGCACTTTGTATGACGAGCTGGACTGGTCTTGCAAGGCTTGTACGGGGAGAGATCCTGGAGTTGAAAGAAAGCGAATATGTCATGGCGGCCAGAGTACTTGGCACGCCGTCTTTTAAGATCATTACGAGGCATCTGATTCCAAATACGATGAGTGTTATTATTATCAATACTACATTTATGGTACCAAGTTTTATCTTTTCCGAGGCATTCTTAAGCTTTATCGGAATGGGAGTACAGCCTCCGATGACGAGCTGGGGAGCAATGGCATCACTCGGACAGCAGCAGATGACATATTATCCTCACGAGTTGATTTTTCCGGCGGTAGCGATTTCCCTGACCATGTTGGCGTTCAACCTGCTTGGCGATGGGCTTCGTGACGCGTTCGACCCGAAACTGCGGCAGTAATAGAGGAGGATATGGAAGATGAGTGAACATTTATTAGAAGTAAAAAATCTGAAAGTCTCCTTTCACACATACGCGGGGGAAGTTCAGGCTGTCAGAGGAGTTTCCTTTAAGGTAAATCCGGGAGAGTGTATGGCGATCGTAGGAGAGTCTGGTTCCGGGAAGACCGTGACGTCCAAGGCTGTTCTAGGGCTGATTGCGACCCCTCCGGGAGAAATTAAAAAGGAGAGCGAGATCCTGTTTGAAGGAAAAGATATTTTAAAATTTACGGAGAAAGAATGGAGAGCGTTCCGGGGTAAGGAAGCCGCTATGATTTTTCAGGATCCGATGACTTCCTTAAACCCAACGATGAAAGTCGGAAAACAGATCATGGAGAGCATCATCCTCCACAACAAGGTCTCAAAATCGGAAGCAAGAGAGCAGGCAATCGAGCTGCTTAGAAAGGTAAATATTCCGAATCCGGAAGACCGCCTGAATCAGTATCCATATGAATTTTCCGGTGGAATGAGACAGCGTGTCGTGATTGCGATCGCCCTTGCCTGCAACCCGAAGCTGATGATTGCGGACGAGCCCACAACGGCGCTGGATGTGACGATCCAGGCACAGATTATGAAGCTTTTGAAAGAAATTCAGCAGAAAAATAATACGGCTGTCGTCCTTATCACACACGATCTGGGAGTCGTGGCAGGAATGGCGGAATATATTACTGTCATGTATGCCGGATGTATTGTGGAACAGGGCACGGTGGAAGAAATCTTTGCCAGCCCTTGTCATCCTTACACCCATGCCCTTTTAAAGGCAGTTCCGAATATGGAAAATGAAAATAAATCTGAACTTCAGATTATCCCGGGAACTCCTCCGGATCTGGTGATGCCGCCAAAAGGCTGCGGATTTGCGAGCCGGTGTAAATACTGTATGGGAATTTGTAAGGAGAAAGCTCCAGACTTTACCCAGGTATCGGAAAGCCATAAGGCCGCATGCTGGCTTCATCATCCGATGGCAAAGAAAGTACTTGGAGTAGAGGAAATCAAGGAGGTGTTCCAGGATGAGTAAGGAAAACAGAGAAGTTCTGGTCCATGTGGATCATATGAAAAAGTATTTTCCGGTGCGAAAAAAAGGAGTCCTCAAGGCTGTGGACGATGTCTCCTTTAATATCTATAAAGGGGAGACCTTAGGACTTGTGGGTGAATCCGGCTGTGGGAAAACGACCTGCGGACGTACGGTTCTCGGACTTTACCCGGTTACGGAAGGGACTGTAGAGTATGCGGGGAAAAATGTGACAAATCTAAAGAAAAACGATCTTAACTGGTTTAAGAAGCGTGCGCAGATGATTTTTCAGGATCCATACGCATCTCTGGATCCACGTATGACGGTAGGGGATATCATCAAAGAAGGAATGGAGAATTTCGGTCTCTATCCGAAGAAAGAGGAAAGGGAAGAAAGAGTCTATGAGCTGCTTCGTCTTGTCGGACTGAATAAGGAACATGCAACCCGTTTTCCGCATGAGTTTTCCGGTGGGCAGAGACAACGTATTGGAATCGCAAGAGCACTTGCGGTAGATCCGGAATTTATCGTCTGCGACGAGCCGATTTCCGCTCTTGACGTATCCATTCAGGCACAGGTTGTCAATCTTCTCGTAAAACTTCAAAGAGAGCTTGGCCTTACATATCTCTTCATTGCCCATGACCTGTCCATGGTCAAACATATCTCTGACCGTGTCGGTGTCATGTATATGGGACATATTGTGGAGCTTGCATCCAGCAAGGAACTTTATGCAAACCCGCAGCACCCCTATACAAAGGCACTCTTAAGCGCCATCCCGATCCCGAATCCGGAGAAGGAGAAAAACAAAGTGGTGCTCCCGCTCGAAGGAGAAGTGGGGAGCCCGATCAACTGTGGTCCGGGCTGTCGGTTTGCAAGCAGATGCAAATATGCCACAAAGCGGTGCAAAACAGAGACGCCGGTATTAAAAGAGATCGAAAAAGAACACTTCGCAGCCTGCCATCTGTTCGATTAACGGACAGATGGGGGCGCCAAACCCCGACGGGAGCAGTAAGAACTGCTCCTTTTTTATGTGTAAATATACAAATAAATACATAAATTTAACGTTTGATAACAGGAATTTAACAATAAATAAATAGAAAGAAAATAAGCTTTGACACGAAATTCCTGATAAATACAAGAAAAATGGCAAAAAAGGATGGTTAAAATCCTTAACTTCTATTTAACAGTGCTCTTATATGTATTCAATATAAAGAGAATATAATCCCTTGTGTTGTAAAAGAAATGGGAGAAGAGGATATAGAAAAAGGAAGGAGAAAAAATCGTGTCAGAAATTACATTGAGAAATGTATGTAAATCCTATGACAAAGAGCATTATGCGGTAAAAGATTTTAATCTGGATATCCATGACGGTGAGTTTGTCATCTTTGTCGGCCCATCCGGATGTGGAAAGTCGACCACGCTTCGTATGATTGCGGGATTGGAAGAGATCACGGGCGGAGAACTCTGGATTGACAAACAACTATGTAATTATATAGAACCCAAAGACCGGGATTTGTCTATGGTATTTCAAAATTACGCATTGTATCCGCAGATGACAGTTTATGATAATATGGCATTTGCGCTTCAGATACGCAAAGTTCCAAAACAGGAAATCAATCAAAAGGTACATGAGGCGGCGGCTATTCTTGGAATCGAGCAGCTTCTGAAGCGGAGACCCGGACAGCTCTCCGGAGGGCAGAAGCAAAGAGTGGCGATCGGGAGCGCGATTATGAGAAGACCAAAGGCGTTTCTTATGGATGAACCATTGTCAAATCTGGATGCGAAGCTGAGGGCGCAGATGAGAGTAGAGCTCGCGGATTTACATAAACGACTAGGAACTACAACCATCTATGTTACTCACGATCAGACAGAAGCCATGACACTTGGAACGAGAATTGTTGTTATGAAAGACGGATTCATCCGTCAGGCAGATACACCGAGTGCGATTTATGAAGATCCTGCAGATCTGTTTGTCGCAGGTTTTATTGGTTCTCCATCCATGAATTTTATGGAAGGGACTATCCATAAAAACGGAGAGGGCGCGGACTTCGTACTGGCTTCCGGACAGAAACTGGAAATCCCTAAGCAAAAAGCGGAGATTATGGTAGAGAGGTATCATAATAAAAAAGTAATTCTTGGAATCCGCCCGGAACATTTTTCAGAAAAGTTCAAGAAAGAAAACGCAAATCTGAGCGCTGACAGATGTGGGTTGACAGGAACGATTGTCGTCAAGGAGATGCTGGGAGCGGAATCAATATTCTACCTGAAAGAGAGAAGCGCGTTAGAATTCTCAGCGAGGCTTTCTGTGGAGACACAGGGAAGACCGGGAGATGAACTAAGGTTATATGTGGATATGAACCGTGTACATTTCTTTGACACGAAAACTGAAAAAAATATTTTTTATCATGGAGGTCAGCAATGAAACAGTTGATGGAGAAAATGAAGGGCAGAAATGCATATTTCTATCTGATTCCCTGTTTTCTGGTGTTTGCGGTTTTCCTTTTTTATCCATTTGTGAAAACCATATATCTGAGCCTGTTTTTGACAGATAAGCTCGGTCAGGCAAAAGTGTTTGTAGGGATGAAAAATTATGTGGACCTGCTCACGTCAGAATCGTTTTATAATAGTCTCTTTGTAACCGTAGTATTTGTAGTCATTGTTGTAATCGGTAGCATGTTGATTGGTTTGATCGGAGCAGTACTTTGTAGTAAGGCTTTTCCTGGAATTCGAGTATTCAGTACATCTTATGCGCTTCCAATGGCGATTGCTTCCAGTGGAGCGGCAATGATTTTTAAGATTATTTTGAATCCGACGATTGGTATTCTGAATAAACTGACCGGTCTTGACATTAACTGGATCGCGGATCCGAAATATGCGCTGATCTGTGTGGCAATTCTCACGGCATGGCTGAACAGCGGGATCAATTTTCTGTATTTTTCGGCAGGACTTGGGAATATAGATGAATCGATTTACGAGCGTGCCTCGGTGGACGGTGCAAACGGAATTCAGAAATTTTTCCGTCTGACTCTTCCTGGTCTGAGCCCGATTATGTTTTATACACTGGTTGTTAATATTATCCAGGCATTCCAGTCTTTTGGCCAGATCAAGATTCTGACTGCCGGAGGTCCGGGAGAATCGACGAATGTCATCGTATACTCAATTTATCGAGACGCATTTTTTAACTATAAATTCGGAAGTGCCGCGGCGCAGTCCGTAGTACTTTTCCTGATTATTATGGCACTGACACTTGTGATGTTCAGGATAGAAAAGAAAGGGGTGAAGTATTAAGATGGCAGGAATAGATAGTTCCATTTCCATAGAAATGGATTCTTACAATACAGAAGAAGTGGAAAAGCTTCATCGGCTGATGAACGCCCGTGCTTTAAGAAAAAAGAGAATCCGCAAAACAGTGCTGGTCTGCGTGAATATTCTGTTTGCCTTGTTCATGTTGTTCCCGCTTTTGTATTCCGTCAGCGTTTCCATTATGCCGGGAGACGAACTTTTTACAATGGATTTGAATATTCTTCCGTCGAACCCGACTTTTGAAAACTATGTACGCGCTTTCACCCAGGTACCTTTAGTACGCTTCATCCTAAATTCCTTTTTGGTGGCGGGATGTATCACGATCGGACAGATCATTACCTGCTCACTGGCGGCGTTTGCGTTTTCTTTCTTGGAATTTAAAGGTAAGAACTTCCTGTTTATGCTGGTGATGGCAACCATGATGGTTCCGGGGGAAGCAGTGATCATTTCCAACTACCTGACTGTCAGCAGCATGGGGATTCTGGATACATACATTGTTTTGATCCTCCCGTCACTGACATCCGCAATGGGAATCTTTTTGTTCCGTCAGTTCTATATGACGTTCCCGATTTCTCTGTATGAGTCGGCGAAGCTGGACGGATGCGGGAATTTACGGTTTATTGTTAAGATTCTGATTCCGCTTACGAAATCCGCAATCGGAGCGATGGCTGTTTACACATTTATCAATGCATGGAATATGTATATGTGGCCGCTTTTGGTAACCGGATCCGAGGAAATGCGGACAGTACAGATCGGGATCAGTATGTTGAATAGTGTTGACGCACAATCTATTACACTAATGATGGCTGGCGTTGTAGCAATTATTATTCCTTCAATGGTTATTTTCATTGTAGGACAGAAGCAGTTGATCAGTGGAATGTTTTCAGGTGCAGTCAAAGGCTGATCTGTTCACAGATATGATTTATGTAAATAGGAAAGAAACCGTCGGATTCATCTGACACGGTGAGACGGGGAAGAAAAGGAGAGAAAAAATATGAAAAAACGAGTAATCGCAGCGATCCTTGCCGGCCTTATGGCTGTTTCCACACTTGCAGGATGCGGCAGCGGAAAGAGTGCCTCCGAGACGAATGGCCAGACTTCAGAAAGCGGAAAAGAAGAGGGATCCGGAGTGATCACCGATAAGTTCAAAGATATTGATACAGACGGGACAACGATTACATTCTGGCATTCTATGGGCGGCGTCAACGGGGAAGCGATGGATTATCTGGTAAACAAATTCAATGAAGAAAACGAGGATGGGATCACAGTAGAAGCGGTTTACCAGGGAGAATATGACGATGCCATCAATAAGCTCAAAAGTGCTCAGATTGGAAATATGGGAGCAGATCTTGTGCAGATTTATGATCTTGGAACCCGGTTTATGATTGATTCAGGGTGGATCATTCCGATGCAGGAGATGATTGACGCAGATGGGTATGATATATCTCAGATCGAGCCAAATGTGGCGGCGTACTATACAACAGAAGATGGGACGATGTATTCCATGCCGTTTAACTCTTCTACACCGCTTCTGTATTACAACAAAGATATGTTTGATGCAGCAGGAATTACAGAGATTCCAACAAGTCTTCCGGAGATTGCGGATGTCGGCGACGCTTTGAAGGAAAAAGGAGGCGCACAGGAGGTACTGGCCATCAGTATTTATGGATGGTACTTTGAGCAATTCCTCTGTAAACAGGGTCTGAATATGGTCAACAATGGAAATGGACGGGAAAAAGCGGCCACGAAAGTAGAGTTTGATGAAAACGGCGGAGGACTGAACATCTTAAATGCATGGTATGATCTGTACAAGGGGGGATATGCACCAAATGTGGGACGTTCCGGAAGCGATACTGCTACGACGGATTTTACATCGGGGAAAGCGGCAATGATGCTGGGAAGTACCGCGTCTCTCAAACAGGTGCTGGAGGACAGCGGCGGAAACTTCGAAGTAGGAACCGCGTACTATCCGGCAGTCAACGAAGATGACAAAGGCGGCGTATCCATCGGAGGTGCTTCTCTTTGGGCATTAAACAACAAGGATGAAAAAAAGGCGGCGGCAACATGGAGATTTATTAAGTTCCTGATTTCTCCGGAATCCCAGGCATACTGGAACGCTCAGACCGGATATTTCCCGGTTGTTACAGCCGCTCAGGAGGAGCAGACATTTAAGGACAATATTGCAAAGTATCCTCAGTTCCAGACAGCTCTGGATCAGCTGCATGACTCCACACCCGAGTCTGCGGGGGCGCTTTTAAGTGTATTCCCGGAAGCTCGTCAGATTGTTGAGACTCAGATCGAGAATATGTTGAACGGAAGCGTGACACAAGAAGAAGCTGTCAAGAATATGGCTGAGGAGATCAACGATACGATAGAGGAATATAATCTTGTCAACGGTTAAAGCATAAAAGAAGGAATAAAGTTCATCCGGACGATCGGGAAAGCGTGTCTGAAAGAAAGTGAAAAAGATTTCCGACACGCTTTTCTCTTTTATTGGGAAAGGGTTATTATAAATAGGAGGTATTGCCATGAATTATGTAAAAGTTTTTGCGCACAGGGGAGCAAGCGCCTATGCGCCGGAAAATACACTAGCAGCGTTTAGGCTGGCCGAGGAGCAGGGAGCAGATGGGATTGAACTTGATGTACAGCTTACGAAGGATGGGCAGGTTGTCGTGATCCATGACGAGAATATAGACCGCACCGGAACAGGGACAGGAGCGGTAAGGGACTACACACTGGAGGAACTGAGAAAGCTGTCGTTTCACAATCACATGGAAGCTTACGAAGGAGAAAAGATCCCAACACTGGAGGAAGTGCTGACTTTTGTGAAGCAGGGAAGAATGGAAGTAAATATTGAATTGAAAACAGGGGTTTACTGGTATCCGGAAATTGAGAAAAAGACCATCGAGATTGTAAAAAAAGCGGGGATGGAAGAACGTGTTATTTATTCTTCTTTCAACCATTACAGTGTCCAAAAGATACTCAGTATGGATACGAAGGCGGAGACGGCATACTTATATACAGATGTCATGCTGGATGTAGAAAAGTATGCTGAAAAAACAGGGGTACAGGGACTTCATCCTGCTGTATTTCACCTATATATGTCAGACTTTATGAAACGCTACCAGGAAAGCGGTTTGAAGATTCGTGTCTGGACAGTAAACAGAGAAAAAGATATGAAGAATTTTATTGAGGCTGGCCTGGAAGCTGTCATTACCAACTACCCGGATACGGCGATAGAGGTTCGCAGGCAGGTGAATCATGCTTAAAAATAAAAAACTGTTTCTTCTGGATATCGATGGCACAGTCTGTATTGGAAAGCGTCTAATCAGTGGTACGAAGAGTTTTCTGAAGGATATCAAAGACAACGGAGGACAGTTTGTATTTATTACGAACAATTCTACCAAGAGTATAGACGACTATATCCATTCTTTTCAAAAGATGGGAATTATGACGGATTACTCGAATTTCATCACTGCTTCTTTTGCAACGATACAGTACCTGAAAAAGCACTATGATGGGAAATTAATTTATGTGATGGGGACGAAATCCCTGCTTAGAGAACTGAAACGTAGTAAAATCCGGGTGACGGTGGACTGTATGGATCCAGAAATTGCATGTGTGCTTGTATCCTATGATAATCAGCTTACTTACGAAAAGCTTCAGGATACCTGCCAGATTTTGAGTACCCGGGAGGTAGGATATATAGCCACGAACCCAGACTATGTCTGCCCAGTTGAATTCGGCTATGTACCGGATTGTGGAGCAATCTGCCAGATGATTGAACATGCGGTGAAAAGACAGCCCCAGTTTATAGGGAAACCGGGGGGCGCCATGGTAGAGTACTCTTTGAAAATGAATCATTTTTCAAAAGAACAGACGATGATCGTAGGTGACAGGCTGTATACGGATATTCTCTGTGGGTACCGAACAGGCGTGGAAACCGCTTTGGTTCTTACCGGAGAGACAACACGGCAGGAGGCCGAAGCATGTGAGTATGGACCGGACTATCTGTTTTCTTCGATTGGACAACTGGCGGAGGCCTGGAGGGACGCCTGATTTAATTAAAAAACAATATAAGGAATGATCCGCCGCTTTTGTCAGTTTTATGCAGAGGCGGCCGTTTTTGCTGTATCAATTCAGCGTTGGAATTGAGTTTTTAGAAAAAGGGTATTATGATAAAAGAAGAAAAGTGTAAAATCGGAGGTGTTTGACGATGGCAGGGATAAAAAAAGAGTACGACGTAATTATTATCGGAGCAGGGCCGTCCGGCATTTTCTGTGCATATGAGCTGATGAGAAGGAAACCGGATCTGAAGGTTCTGATGCTGGAAAAGGGGCGGTCGATTGAAAAGAGGGTCTGCCCAAAGAGGAAGACAAAGGTCTGTGTGGGCTGTAAACCATGTTCCATTACGACCGGATTTGCGGGAGCAGGTGCTTTCTCGGATGGAAAACTTTCTCTTTCTCCGGAAGTGGGCGGAACACTCCCGGAAATACTGGGTTATGAGAAGGCAGAGGAACTGATCCGGGAGGCGGACGAGATTTATCTGAAATTTGGGGCGGATGAGAAAGTATATGGACTGGAAGATATGGAAGCGATCGATGAGATACGGGCAAAATCAATCCGTGCAAATCTCAAGCTCATTGAATGTCCCATCCGTCATCTGGGCACCGAGGAAGGATACAAGATTTATGCGAGGCTCCAGAAGCACCTGGAGGAGAACAGAGTGGAAATCCGTTTTATGACGATGGTACAGAATATTCTCATGGAAAAAGGACGGGCAGTCGGAGTTGTCACGGAAAAAGGAGAGACTTTTTATGCGGCGGAGATCGTGGCGGGCGTTGGACGGGAAGGATCGGAGTGGTTTTCTCATATTTGTAAAGAACATGGGATTGAAACACAGAATGGGACTGTGGATGTAGGAGTCCGTGTGGAAGTCAGGGATGAAATCATGAAAGAACTCAACGAGAAGCTCTATGAGGCCAAGCTCGTTTATTATACACCGACTTTTGATGATAAAGTAAGGGTATTCTGCACAAATCCATCGGGGGAAGTGGCGACAGAATACTACGAGGGAGGTCTGGCGGTAGTCAATGGACATGCCTACAAATCCAAGGAAAGAAAGACGAAGAATACGAACTTTGCCCTGCTGGTGTCCAAGAATTTCACCGAGCCGTTTAAGAGTCCGATTGAGTACGGCAAGCAGATTGCCCAGCTTGGGAATATGCTATGTGACGGCAAGATCCTTGTCCAGAGATATGGGGATTTTCGGAGAGGCAGAAGGACGACGGCGGAACGTTTGGTTCGAAATAATCTGATACCGACGTTAAAAGATGCAGTGCCGGGAGATCTTTCCCTGGTATTTCCGCACCGGATTATGGTGGACATTGACGAGATGATCCAGGCTCTTGATAAGGTGACGCCGGGAATCGCAAGTGACGAGACGCTCCTCTACGGTGTGGAGGTTAAATTTTACTCAAACAAGGTAGTTACTACAAAGGAATTTGAAACAAATATTAAAGGATTGCGTGTAATGGGAGATGGAGCTGCCATTACAAGAGGACTTCAGCAGGCGTCTGCAAATGGCCTGTATACCGCACGATGCATCATGGACCGAATGGAAGAAAAAGGATAGGAACAGAGAAAATAAAAGAAATTCCTTATTTTCCCGTCCAAAAAATGGTATACTATATATAAATAGGTAGCGAAAGGAAAGGATGGAAAAGAAAGGCGGGAGCGCATGTTTAAAATCGGAGAGTATGTTGTTTATGGTCACAATGGTGTCTGTCAGGTCACGGAAATCGGTCCGTTAAAGACTGTGACTAAGGATGAGGGCAAACTGTACTATACATTGATCCCTTACGGGGTGAAGGGTAGTACTGTGTTTGCCCCCGTAGACAGTCAGAAGTTACCATTGAGGAGGATTCTGAGCCGGGAGGAGGCCCTTGCTCTGATCGATGAGATGCAGGAGATCGCGGTACTCGGGATCACGGAAGAGCGTAAGCGGGAAGAGACTTACAAGAACGCACTCAAGACGTGTGACTGTAAAAAACTGGTGAGTCTGATCAAGACGATTTACCAGAGAAAGCAGGAGCGGGAAGCGAAGGGAAAGCGCCTGACCGCCGCGGACAGTCGGTATTTTCGCACAGCAGAACACGCACTCTACGATGAACTTGCAGCGGCGCTGGAGACAGAGAGCGAGAAGATCAGGGATTACATTATAGAAAAAATAGGAAATTAGAGAATTATACCTGTATTTTACTTTTTTTATGGCCCAAGTTTACAGAATTGTGGTATTTTGTAATGTGGCAAGGAAAAAGAAAGGACAGGCGTACATGGAGAAAAAAGCAATATTACGAAATATGGCAAGAGACTGTATACCGACGGTCTTTGCCCTTTGTCTGACCGGGATGTATTCGGTCGTTGACGGTCTGTTTATTGGACGGGCTGTTGGGGATGAGGGACTGGCGGCGGTTAATCTTGCGTGGCCTGTTCCCGCTGTGATTACAGCGCTGGGAATTGGCATTGGAATCGGCGGAAGTGTACTTTATTCCAGACATCTGGGGAGAAAAGAGGAAGAGGAAGCTTCTGCCGTTTTTTATGTGACGATAACATCCTTACTGGTATTTGGAATTTTGACTGGTATGATTCTTTGTGTGATTGGACGCCCGCTTCTTCAGATTCTAGGAGCTGGAGGCGTTGTTTATTCTCATGCATGGAAATATGTACAGGTGATTTCCGCCGGAGCAGTATTTCAGGTTCTGGGAGCGGGTTTGATTCCGATTCTCAGAAACCGACATCGGGCCTATGAGGCTATGGTTGCCATGAGCGCCGGGATGTTGACTAATATTATTCTGAATTATATTTTGATGTTTCAGGTAAAAATCGGTGTTCAAGGAGCCGCTATAGGTACGGTTGCGGCGCAATTTGTTGTAGTGGGAATCGCAATATCCTGTCTCTATAGGAAAGAGAATGTAGAATTGCACCTGCACCTGAATGGTAAGACATTGCTTGATATTGTGAAGACAGGGGTTCCGGGATTTGGGCTCTCCATCGCTCCGTCTGTCGTACTGATTTTTACAAATTATCGTTGTGCCGGATTCGGCGGCGATACAGCGGTGGCATGCTATGCGGTTATTTCGTATGTGGTATTTCCGGTTCAGTCTATGCTGACCGGAGTCGGGGATGGAATCCAGCCGTTAGTCAGCTTTTATTATGGGGCAGGAAACGAAGAGGTATGCCATTATATTCGGAAGGTATCCAGAAAAGTTCTCACTGCACTGGGAATCGGGTTTTTACTGTTGGTGACAGCAGCGGCGCCCTATATTCCAGAGCTTTTCGGTATGTCGGTAAAAGGCGCCCGGATGTTTGTACCGGGGATGCGTCTCAGTGCGGCGGCGTTTCTGTTTATGGGTAATGCAAAACTGAATATTTCTTATTTGAATGCAACTCTTCGGGTAAAACAGGCCATGGCACTTGTATATGGCGAGATGTTTGCGGCAGCTCCTGCATTGCTCTTACTTCTTCCGGCGGTGATTGGTCTTGATGGAGTTTGGATTTCGCTTATTGTCACTCAGGTAGTGATGCTCGTGATATACGGATGTTATAATAAAGTAAAGAACAGGTAAAGAAAGAAGGAGGCAGAAGAAATTTCTGTCTCCTTTAACTTATTTTTAACTGGCTTCCCAAGTGATATTTAACAATTCTTCTATATAGTATGCATTGTAAAATTTCAGAAGGGAGAAAGAGCATTGAGACGTAAAAGGAAAGACTGGAAGTATTCTGGTAAAGTTTTGTTATTTGTTTTTCCAGCTTTGATACCACTGACGGTATTTTGGATCTATCCGATTTTGAGATCTTTGTTTATCAGCTTTACAAACTGGGATTATATGAGCCCTACATATGATTTTGTTTTTCTGGATAATTTTATTGCATTGTTTCACGATTCCAGATTTTATGACGCACTGTTAAATACGTTGCTATTTACACTTGGGACATTGATTCCGACGCTGATTGGAGGGCTGCTTTTAGCGCTGCTTTTACAGAGAAATTTCAGAGGAAGCGGAATTTATAAATTTATCCTGTTTTCTCCATGGGTGACGCCGACTGTTGCGATCTCCATTGTATGGGTCTGGATTTTTGAACCGGACACAGGGATTGCAAATGCAGTATTACAGTTTTTTCATCTGCCGGGGCTTCAGTGGATACAGAGTTCGGACACAGCACTTTTGGCTGTTATCATTGTTACAGTATGGAAGAGTATCGGGTACGCAATGATTTTTTACCTTTCCGCATTGGAAAAGGTTCCGGCAGAACTGTATGAGGCCTGTGGGCTGGATGGAGCAAGAAAGTGGCAGAGATTTCGGGATATTACCATACCAAGTATCTCGCCTACGACGTTTTTTCTTATGATTATTACAATGGTAAATTCGCTCCAGGCATACGATCAGATTCAGATTTTGACTCAGGGTGGACCATCCGGGAGCACACGGACGTTGCTCTATATGTATTATCAGCTTGGATTTGAGGAGTTTGATATGGGGCAGGCAACGGCAGTGGCTATGGTGATGATTGTCCTTACGGTTGGACTCTCAGCGATCCAGTTCCGGGCATCCAAGAAATGGGTTCATTATTAAAAGAAAGGTGGAAATATTCATGGAAAGTCAACAGACAGTGAAACTTCAAACAATCGTTTCCACGAAGAAGAAAGTACGTCATATGGAGAGAAAATTTTCCGGCAGAATCGCGGGATGCATACAGAAAATCGTTCTTCTGACCGCCAGCGCAGTGACAGCCTTCCCATTTTTATGGATGGTTTTAAGTGCGCTTAAAACAAAAGAAGAGGTCATGGATGTGAACGTATTTTTTCCGGCAGATCCGCAGTGGCAGAATCTTACGGAAGTCATTTTCCATTCTCCGATTGTGCGCTACATAGGGAATAGCCTTTATGTATCGGTTGTAACCGTGGCAATCCAGCTTGTGACAGGGGCAATGCTGACGTATGCACTTGTATTTATGCGCTTTCGGGGAAGAAAGGCTTTATTTGCCATTATTATGGGCACTTACATGCTGCCGACAGCGGCGACTTACATTCCGTCCTATATCATTCTGGCGGATCTGAACCTTTTAAATACATACACCGGGCTGATTATTTCAAGCGCTGTCAGTATTTTTGGGATTTTTCTGCTCAGACAGGCGTTTATGCAAGTCCCGGCAGGGCTGATAGAAGCGGCGAAGATGGATGGAGCGGGACATTGGAAGACACTCTGGAAAATTATTATGCCAATGACGAAATCCTCCTTTATCACATTTGGACTGATGAGCTTTATTACGTGTTACAACAATTATATGTGGCCGTCCCTTATTACGGATGATACAAACTTGAGCCTGGTATCCCAGGGACTGCGGCAGTTTTTCATAGAAGGAGGAGCCTACGGTACCAACTGGTCCCTTGTGATGGCGGGCAGTGCGGTGATCGTCCTTCCGCTGTTGATTCTGTTTGCCTTTACACAGAAGTGGTTTATCAATGGAATTGGCGGCGATACGGGTATGAAAGGGTAGAATAGCTTAAAAAAGTAAAAGAGAGGAAAGAAAAATGAAAAGAAAAAAATTATGGTCTATTATGCTTGTGGGAATGATGACAGCATCTTTGGCGCTTGCAGGATGTGGAAGTAAGTCAAAAAGTGGAGAAACACAGAAGACAGATGATGGAAAAATCCAGATTGACTTCTGGTATTCCGGAGGGAAAACGGCAGTGAATGTCTTAAGCGATCTGGTGGAAGAGTTCAATAAGTCCCAAGATAAGTATGAGATTAAAGGGACAACTCAGGCTGACTATACCGAGACATACGAAAAACTTCAAGCAGGCATTGCGGGGAAAAACGCACCGGATCTGGCGCTTCTTGACGTGGATAAATCCAGAAATCTGTATCGTAAGGATCAAGTGGCAGATCTGATGCCGTTTCTTGAGGAAGACAAAGATTTTGACAGGGATGATTACATCGAAGTATTTTTTGATCAGGGATTAGATGCGGATGGAAAAGAGCTTTTTGCGATTCCGGCATATGGTACGACGCAGGTTCTCTACTATAATAAGGCTGCGTTTGAAGAGGCAGGTATTGATCCGGCATCCATCAAAACATGGCAGGATCTGGAAGAGGCAGCCAAAAAGATGTCGAAAGGGGAAGCGTTCTATGGATGGGAGCCGATGTGGGGTTATGCAAATCTGATGGACGCTGCGTTCAGTAACGGAGCAAGCATCTTCAGTGAGGACGGTAAGACAGTAACGATCAATTCTGACGAATGGGTGGAAGTATGGGAAAGCTTCCGTGAGTGGATCCATGAGGACAAGATTATGACCATTCATTCCGGCGGACAGGGATGGGAATACTGGTATAAAACTATTGACGATGTGCTGCAGGATAAGGCGGGAGGATATACCGGATCCTCAGGTGATCAGGCAGACCTTGATTTTACCAAAGTAGGAGCTATCGAACAGCCGGGGTGGGGTGACAATCCTTCAGCTCCGACAGCAGGCCCTCTCCAACTTGTGATGCTGAATGGTTCTACAGATGAAGAGAAGGAAGGGGTCTATGAGTTTATGAAATTCTTCACTACTCCAGAAAATCAGGCAAAATGGTCCATGAATACCGGATATGTAGCCGTGAGAAAATCCACTGAAGACGATCCGGATTTCAAGGCTTATACAGATGAGAATCCACATGCACTCGTTCCCCTTCAGCAGGCGATGCATGGATCTATCATACCGGAAGATCCGACAGGAGGAAAAATTGCGGATGCTCTTTCTATTGCTGCGGATAAAGTAGAAATCGAAGGTATTTCCGCCAAGGAAGCTTTGGATGAGGCACAGAAGACTGCACAGGAGGCGCTTGATAACGTACAGTAGGAATTATGGAAAAAACAGTTACTTTTTATATTAATCGTACTACACCCGCTAAGCTGGAAGAGGAACTTGTGATCTGTAAGCCTCTGAAACGGCTGACGATATCGGTAGATGTGGAGAAAGAGGAGCACACTCTTATGGGCTACCTCGTTGTTAGAGATGAAAAAAACCGAATACGGATTCAGAAGATGCTTGGATACGGGGAGCGGACGATCGTAATTGCCAGACATGCAAAAAATACGACCATCGGCGGTGTTCCAGGACCTATTGGAGCCGGCACATGGAAAATCGTTATCTATTTGTTTGCGGAGTATATTGAACAAACATTGGAAGGTGTATCTTTGCCATTCCGAATTCAGATCTCTGACCGGAAAACGGAGATTCAGGAGACAATCGGCAAGTGTCTCTGGGTGGACAGACACTACCGGGAACAGCTCTGGCTTGGCTACTATAACAAGAGTAGTTTTTACAGCAGCCGGGGGCGATGGTACAAGGGAGATTTTCACACCCATACGCATCTGTCAGATGGGAAGGAGTCGGTCAGCAGCGCTATGAGAAAGGCTCGGATGATGGATTTGGATTTCTATGTGCCAACAGAACATAATGTCATCCCTACCGGGTGGGAAGATGACTACATGCTCATCCTGCCGGGTGTGGAGATCACGACAAAGATCGGACATTGTAATCTGATCGGCATTGATAAGATGCCGGAGAGACTGCCGGAAATCATGGAGTACGCCGACACCCCGGAGGTGGAGGAGTATCTCTATGAGATACTGCGAGAGGCGAAAAAACGGGAATGGATCATCAGTATTAATCATCCGTTTCTTACGATCTGGAAATGGAAATATGGCGAAGTGGGACTGGACGATATTACTTGTCTTGAAATTATAAACGATCCGACTTATACGGATGCCAGAGAGTCCAATGACCAAGCAATCCGTTATCTGGATTTCCTCTGGGAGGATGGCCACCGAATTTGGGGGATCGGAGGAAGTGATTCCCATAATCTCATCGAGGAACGCTACAAAGGCTCGGACAAACCTTCCATTGCAGGCGATCCGGGGACGTATGTTTTTTGTCCGTCTTTGACGCCGGAACTTCTTTTGAAACATGTAAAGCAGGGTAATATCTATGTCAGCAGATTCTGTACGGCAGATGTCCGAATTACCTCACAAAGTAAGTCCTTCTTTCCGGGAGACAGAATGGAGGATGTCGAACGGAAGATTATGATGGAAATAGAGATATTTGGAAATGAATTGGAAGAGGGGATTACGCCGGTTATCTGGATAGTTCAGAATGAAAAGCGTATAAAGCTCACGACAGAGAAGACAAAAAAGGGGTACCGGGCCGTCGGAGAAGTTCATTTCTTAAAAGGGAAGTGGAATTGGGCCAGGTTGGAAGCACGTACAGCAGATGGAGAATTTCTTCTTTATAGTAATCCGGTCTGGCAGGGGGCAAAAAGAAACAGGTTTAGAACCTATCGGGAAGCACTGGAGGCATTTCATGCGAATTAAAGGAATCTTATTCGATAAGGATGGAACATTGATTGATTTTTTCAGTTTATGGCTGTATGCAGCAAGACGGGTGATCCCGGAATTTATCCGGGGAAACGATCTTGAAGAAAAACAGAATACGACAGAGCTGGAAAATGTGCTCTATGAATCTATAGGAATCTTTTCGGATCAAATTGATCCAAACGGTGCCCTGGCTTATAAATCCTACAGGGAGATTGCACAGGACATGGAGCGGGCGCTAGAGAGACTGGGGATTCGAATAGAAACGGATCAGATTGAGACACAGATCCGGGAGCTCTTTGACCAGGCAACACATGGGGAAGAGGCTAAAATGATTCCACTGGGGGATCTTCCGGAGTTGTTCCAGTTTCTGAAAAAAAAGAATCTGTATTTGGGGATCGCAACGGCCGATACAGTCTCGTCGGCCAAGAAGTGTATGAAACAGCTTGGTGTTTTGGAATATCTGGATTACATCGGAGGGGATGACGGGAAAAAGCGGCCGAAACCATATCCGGATATGTTATATGATTTTGCGGAGAAAAGCGGGATTCTGCCGCAGCAGGTGATGGTAGCGGGAGATACAAGAAACGATATGGTGTTCGCAGAACAGGCCAAGGCGACGTCAGTAGGCGTTCTAAGTGGTGTGAGTAAGGAACGAGATCTTGCCTCTTACGCTGATTATATAGTTCCGTCGGTGGAGCAGATTCCGGCACTTCTTGATTCTCTGGAAGGAGCAAAATAAGATGGCAGAAATACAATTAAAGCATTTGACAAAGATTTATGAAGGCGGATCTGCCGCGGTCCGAGATTTTAATCTGGAAATCCATGAGCGGGAGTTTGTGATCTTCGTGGGACCATCCGGATGTGGAAAATCCACGACACTTAGAATGATTGCGGGGCTTGAAGAAATTACAGAAGGAGAGCTCTATGTGGATGGAGAGTACATGAATGATGTGGAGTCCTGTGACCGGGATATGGCGATGGTTTTCCAAAATTATGCCCTTTATCCGCATATGACAGTATTTGATAATATTGCCTACAGCATGAAGCTGAAAAAAGTACCAAAAGGAGAACGCAGACAGAAAGTGTTGGAGACGGCGAAGATCCTCGGAATCGAGGATCTTCTGGAACGTAAGCCAAACGAGCTTTCCGGGGGACAGAAGCAGCGGGTAGCCATGGGACGGGCGATCGTAAGAAGACCCAAGGCATTTCTGATGGACGAGCCCCTCTCGAATTTGGACGCCAAGCTGAGAAATCAGATGAGGACGGAGATCCGCAGCCTTTATAAAAGGCTCAATACGACGTTTATATATGTTACCCATGATCAGGTGGAAGCAATGACATTGGGAACAAAAATTGTCGTGATGAAAGACGGGGTGATTCAACAGGTAGATACACCGGGGCAACTCTATCATTATCCGGTGAATATGTTCGTGGCAGGATTTATCGGAACGCCGCAGATGAATTTTCTGGAAGCTGACTGTGGGATTCGTGATGGGAAGATAGAGCTGATTACAAAACTGGGAACTCTTGTGCTGGAGAAGGAAAAAGGCGATGTCCTTTTAAAAGAAGGATACACAGGAAAGAAAGTGGTCGTCGGGATTCGTCCGGAAGATATTTATGATGAGGAAGAAATGGTTAAGAAATACCCGGGCGCTCAAGTGAAGACCAAAGTAGAGGTATACGAAATGCTCGGTGATAAGTGTTGTCTGTACTGTGAGAAAAATGGTGAAACACTTACAGCAAGTCTCCGATCAGATACAAAAGCAAAACGAGGTGATGATATTACACTTGTGTTGGATCTTGATAAAATGCACGTATTTGATAGAGATACACAGATGGCAATTCTGCATTGAATAATGAAGTATCAGGAGAAGCTTATTTCCTTAAGAAGTTTCTCCTGATTATTTTAAGATGAGGCTGGATATCTAAACGGAATGCTTGTATTTGGTATGGAATACCTATGCAAACAAAGTTACGTTATTAAGGACAACGTTTTTTCGGGAAAAGACTTGACTTTACGCCGGATGGTATGGTATTCTGATATGGCGAATGGAAGTATAGGTCTTTTTTTTATGCCTAAAATCAGGCAGCTTCGCAAACTGCCGCGTAACCAGTAAAAAAGAAGTAAAAAAAAGCGAGGTGGAAGTTGTGCGTACAAGAATTACATTAGAATGTACAGAATGTAAGCAGCGTAATTACAACATGACGAAGGATAAGAAAACACATCCGGAGCGCATGGAAACAAAGAAATACTGCAAATTCTGCAGAACTCACACAGTACACAAAGAAACGAAATAGTCGTTTGAGAAGGAGCGGATGTTATGGGCGATTCTAAAACGAAAGCAAAGAAGCCGAGCAAAATAAAAGGCTTAAAAGCAGAGTTTAAGAAAATTATCTGGCCAGACAAAAAGACTCTTGGAAAGCAAACGGTGGCAGTCGTCTCTGTTACTGTAATCTTGGGAGCGATTATCTCGGTAGTAGACGCGCTTCTAACATTCGGAATCGATTTCTTAGTTCGATAAGAAAATGATGACCTGACAGTAGAAAGGTGATTTATTATGTCAACGGCAAAATGGTATGTAGTTCATACTTATTCCGGGTATGAAAATAAGGTTAAAGCCAACATTGATAAGACAATCGAAAACAGACACCTGGAAGACCAGATTCTGGAAGTCAGGGTTCCGATGCAGGACGTAGTGGAGCTCAAAAACGGAGTTCAGAAAGCTGCCCAGAGAAAGCTGTTTCCGGGCTATGTACTGATTCATATGATTATGAATGACGACACCTGGTACGTTGTGAGAAACACGCGTGGAGTGACCGGGTTCGTAGGACCGGGATCCAAGCCGGTACCGCTCACGGAAGAGGAGATGGCTCCGCTTGGAATCAAGAAAGAAGATATTGTTGTGGACTTTGAGGTAGGCGACACCGTCAGCGTTGTATCCGGCGCATGGGCCGACACCGTCGGGGTGATCCAGGCGATCAACACACCGAAACAGAGCGTCACAATCAATGTTGAGTTATTTGGCCGTGAAACACCGGTTGAGATCGGTTTTTCAGATGTCAAGAAAATGTAACGTAAATGAAGTGGGAGGGAAATCCCCGCAAATACCACAAGGAGGTACAATATAATGGCTAAAAAAGTAGAAGGTTATATCAAATTACAGATTCCTGCTGGAAAGGCAACACCGGCTCCTCCGGTTGGACCGGCTCTTGGACAGCACGGAGTCAACATCGTAGAATTTACAAAGCAGTTCAATGCAAGAACAGCAGATCAGGGAGATCTTATCATCCCTGTAGTCATCACAGTTTACAATGACAGAAGCTTTAGCTTCATCACAAAGACACCGCCGGCAGCAGTTCTTATCAAAAAGGCCTGCAATATTAAATCCGGATCCGGTGTTCCGAACAAGACGAAAGTAGCTACGATCACAAAGGCTCAGGTTCAGGAAATTGCTGAACTGAAAATGCCGGACTTAAACGCTGCAAGCGTGGAAGCCGCTATGAGCATGATCGCTGGTACATGCCGAAGCATGGGTGTTACAGTAGTTGACTAATTGTAAACATGAGAAATGTGGGAGGGCTCGCTCCCGATATTACCACTAGGAGGTTATAAGATGAAAAGAGGAAAGAAATATATCGAAGCTTCTAAACTGATTGAAAGAGGAAATCTTTACGATAAAGAAGAAGCAATCGCATTAGTTAAGAAATCTGCAACAGCGAAATTTGACGAGACAATCGAAGTTCACATCAGAACAGGCTGTGATGGACGTCACGCAGATCAGCAGATCCGTGGTGCGGTCGTACTTCCGCACGGAACAGGTAAAAAGGTTCGTATCCTTGTATTCGCTAAGGATGCTAAGGCAGAAGAGGCAAAGGCAGCCGGAGCGGATTATGTAGGAGCAGAGGATCTGATTCCGAGAATCCAGAATGAAAACTGGTTTGACTACGACGTAGTTGTAGCTACACCGGACATGATGGGTGTTGTAGGACGTCTGGGACGTGTACTTGGACCGAAGGGCTTAATGCCGAACCCGAAGGCTGGTACTGTAACAATGGACGTGACAAAAGCGATCCAGGATATCAAAGCCGGTAAGATTGAATACAGATTGGACAAGACAAACATTATCCATGTACCGGTTGGAAAAGCTTCCTTCACAGAAGAACAGTTAGCGGACAACTTCCAGACGCTTATTGACGCAATCAACAAAGCAAGACCGGCGGCTGTCAAAGGTCAGTTCCTCAAGAGCGTGACAATCACATCTACAATGGGACCTGGCGTAAAGATCAACCCGGCAAAATTAGCTTAATTGAATTGAAGTAGATAAAAAGAACTCTGCAGATGCAGGGTTCTTTTTGCAATCAACGAGACAGGTGATAAGAAGGAAATGATTTGACTGATCAGAGGCGGAAAGGAGATCTGTGTAAGATGAATCAAAGGATGAAGTCGCGAAGAGAAAAAGTTAAAATGATTGGTTTAGATTTGGATGGAACTCTTTTGAATGATAAAAAAGAGGTCGGCAGTTACACGGAAAAAGTGTTGAAAACAGCGATAGATCAGGGCGTGGTTGTTTTGATTGCGACGGGACGGCCTGTTTTTGGCGTTCCGGAACGTTTGCGTAGTTTTCCTGGAATGAGATATATCATTACATCGAATGGGGCAAGAATTTTAGATCAGAAAGAAAATAGAACAGTCTATGAGAAGATGATCACAAAAGAGGAAACTCAAAGAATATTGTATACGCTAGAGCAATTTGATTCTCTTGCAGATCTCTATTTTGAAGAAAAAGCATTAGGATGTTTGAAGAGCAAGGAAAGAGTGTCAGAATTTTATCCTGAAAATATGCAAAAATATATTTTGGAATCAAGAACATTTGTACCGGACCTACATGAAGCAGTGATAACAGCAGAGAAAGATATCGATAAGATTCAAGCCGTTGTGCGGACAACAGGAGAAAGAGATCGGATTATGGAGGTTTTAAAAGCGAAATTTGATTTGACAATTTCCTGTGCTCTTTCCAATAATATTGAAGTGACTGCAAAAGATGTAAATAAAGGAAAGGGACTTCTGAATCTTGGGAAAATTCTGGGGATTAGTAGGGCGGAAATTATGGCCTTTGGGGATGGCCTGAATGATATGGATATGTTAAAAGAAGCAGGTTTTGCAGTGGCGATGGAAAATGGGAGAGATGAAGTGAAAGAAATTGCGGATTACATTACGTGCTCCAATGAACAGGAGGGTGTAGCGTATGCGATTGAAAAATTTGTTCTGAATTCATTATGAAAATGTAAAAAAGGACTCGTATTCGGTTTCAACAGCCAGATACGAGTCCTTTTCAAAAAAGAGAGATGGGAAGTTTTTCTGATGGTTTTATTATTCTGTCAGAGGATACGGCGGCTGATGATCGCGTTCTCTCCAGATATCACCGATGGACATATAGTCGATTTTTTCTGTTTCTATATAAGCAAATAATAGGTTTTTCATTTTTTCCCCCCATAAATCACGAACACCGTCCTTGTATCCCCAATAGGATTGTGCAAGTTCTAACAACCGGCAGCCCGCAAGAAAATCAATAGCTTTGCCGTCCTCTTCTGTAGTTGGAGTATAAAGCCCTCCGGCAGCCTGATAGCCACGGAAAAAAGCGCCCTCAGCAGCTTTAAAACATTCTTCATCATAGAAATTGAAGAGGAAGAAGCGAAAACCATAAAATTCTAATGCGGCAGGAGCAGCCTGCGCGGATTCAAGATCAAAATAACCGGATGGCTTTCCGAAATGATCCACATAAAAGTTTTCGGCATGCATGTCTGTGAAGTTCAAAACAGGTATAGAAATGGAAGCCTCAAAATGAGGACGAAACTGATCTAGTTTCTCTTTAAAAAATCTGGAAACGATGGAAATTTCTTTTTCTGAAAACATATGTTTTTGGATACAGCGGTCGAGCCTCATCTGAATAACAAAACGGAAACGATCGCTGAAATTTGTCAGTCCAGATGGATCAATTATAGAATTTTCCATAATATTTCCAAAAGAAGGAAAGGTAACTTGTTGAATTTTTGCAAAGTCCCTCCCAAGGTATTCCATACTATTCAAAAATGCCTGTTTTGAGTAACCGCTTTGCTTCATATATTCTTTCTGAGAGATTCCCGTCATGTATTCCAGAACAATAAAAGTACCGTACTCAGAACGATGGATACCATAAACTTTTGGCGTCGGAACTTCTGCTTTGTCTCTAATCATTGAAAAAAGATAGGCTTCTCTTTCGAGGGAAAGAAGTCCGCCGAAGAGAGTATCACGGTTGGCAGAACCGATATTCTGCTCGGTTTTTCGTACCTTGGCAAATTTGCAGATCAGTCGGGATGTATCGTGTAAAACGACAATAAACACAAAGTGGTTTGACCCCTCCTCGATCGTATGCAGCTCTTTTACCGGGTATCCAGCTTCAATCAAAGCCTTCTGAGCATAAGATGCAGTTATGACAGTCATGATTTTTCCTCCTGTGTATTATTGATTTGGTGTAAATAGCGATAGATCGTTGGCTCGGAGCTGCGAACTTCTTTGGCAACTTCTGAGACGGAGCCCTTTACAAGGAATACCCCTCTTTTGTTCATTTCTCTTATAATACTTAATTTTTCTTCTGTCGTAAAACGATCCGGTGTTGTCTGAAAGCGAATACGTGCTTCATTCATTACAGAATTGATCAGTTCGGAAACAGAAGAACTTAATGTTTCAATCGATCCGGATCCCGTTTCAGTAGATTCTTCCGTATCTGGAAATACAGATCCATTGGTCAGCATTTCTAATATCTCTTTCATTTGGACAAAATCTGTGATTTTCCAATTCAGTGTAAGAAAACCAGTTAATGTATTGTCATCCCGGATGAAAAAAGTGGCTGAACGCAATTTTTCGCCTGACGAAGCAGAGGTGCGGTAAGTAATTGTATATGGCAGAGAATGAAAAGCATCATCATCTATAAAGTTTTGATGTAAGTCATCCAGTGGATCGCCGACATGGTGTGTATCATCCAAAGGATTCATAATATAAAGAAATTCTTCTGTGTCACATAGTAGAACTTCGCAATTATTTCCAAGAAATAGGGACAGAAATTTAGCGATAGTTTTATATTCTTTTGGATTTGACATGGTAGTAAGAACCCCCTTTAGAGCAAGTTTTGATAATAAAAAAATAGCATAAAAGAAAAAATGAGTCAATATAATAAAAAAATATTTTTGTGATAAAAAAATATTGACACAAATGCTTTCGCGAGCTAATATTGTGATAAACAACAACAACGAAGCGGTGCATTGGCAAAAAATATATAAAATAAACAAAATATGAGTCGCCAATGTACGCAGAAAGCCGTCAAAATGAAAACAAAGGAGAGCGTGGTATGGGAAAATATGTGTTAAAAAGATTTGGCTCGATGTTGATCACCTTGTTCTTGATTGCAACAGTGACTTTTTTTCTGATGCATTTGATACCGGGAGACCCCTTTTCGTTGCCGAGAGATACGCCGGAGGTCGTTCGTGAGAATCTGGAAGAAAAGTATGGACTGGATAAGCCTTTATTTGAGCAGTACACCATCTACATGAAGAATCTGTTACATGGAGACTTTGGCTCTTCTATGAAATATAAAGGGCAGACAGTGGTGGGAAAACTTGCATCGGGGATGCCGCCGTCCGCTTTGGTCGGATTTGGAGGAGTCATCATTGGTTCCATTATTGGTCTCGTATTAGGCTGTGTTGCGGCATTGAATAATAAGGGAAAGGTAGACTACCTTGTTATTATTCTTGCGATTTTGGGAGTATCAATACCAAGTTTTGTATTTGGCTCTTTGATACAGAAGATTTTCGGAGTGGATTTGAAACTGTTCCCTATTCAAGGATGGAAGGGATTGAGCTATATCATCCTTCCTATGTTTACCGCAGCATTTACTAATATTGCATTTTATGCCCGTATGCTCAGAACCAGTATGCTGGATGTCATGAAGCAGGACTACATTTACACAGCGAAAAGTAAAGGGCTGAATAAGACAGAAATCGTAAAAAGACATATGATACGGAATTCTCTTCTTCCTTTGGTTACTTCTTTCGGACCAATGTGTGCAGGTGTTCTTACCGGAAATTTTGTGGTAGAGAAAATTTTCAATATTCCTGGAATCGGGCAGGCGATGATTACTGCGATTCAGGGTAGTGATTATACCATGATTATGGGATTGACAGTAATCTTTTCATTTATTTCCGCAATCATGTACTTTGTCGTAGATATTCTTTATGGGGTTGTTGATCCGAGAATCAGAATTGCAGGTTAGGAGGATATTATGAAAGAAGAAAAAAAACAGGTGACAGATGATATCCGGGCTCTTCCACTGGAGTTATTTGAAAAGGATGAGCAGGCGCATGAAGATGCGGATAAGATTTCAAGACCGTCGGTCACATACTGGAGTGATGCGTGGAGACGTTTTCGGAGAAATAAAGTGGCGATGGTATCAGCTATTGTACTGATCTTAATTGCGGTTTTAGCCATCGTAGTACCGATGGTAAGCAGTTATACATACGATAAGACAGATTTAATGGCTGTCAACCAGGGCCCATCGGGAGAACATTTATTTGGTACAGATGACCTTGGGAGAGACATTTTTGTAAGATGCTGGGAAGGTGCAAGAGTCAGCCTTTTTATTGCTCTTGTTGTATCGATCTTAAATGGAACGATTGGGATTTTATATGGTGGCATTGCCGGGTATTTTGGAGGTCTGGCAGATAACATTATGATGCGTTTTTGTGAGTTGATTGCCTCTATTCCGCAGATGTTGTGGGTAATTCTTCTGATTCTGATATTAAAACCGGGCGTAGGGCCAGTCATTATTGCAATAGCAGCGACAGGATGGATTGGAATGGCAAGGCTTTTTCGTGGACAGGTTTTTCAGATTAAGGAAATGGAGTTTGTAATGGCGAGCCGGACAATGGGGGCGGGCAGCATCTGGATTATTGTCAAACATCTATTTCCAAATGCGTTAAGCCCGATTATCACTAATATGGCGTTTGCAATTCCATCAGCGATTTTTGCAGAATCTTTCCTGAGTTATATTGGCTTGGGGCTTCCACTTCCAACGGCAAGTTGGGGCGTTTTAGCATCAGACGGGGCAAACAAACTATTAAGTTATCCATATCAGTTATTGTTCCCGGCACTTCTGATCTGCATTACAATGTTATGCTTTAACCTTTTAGGAGATGGACTTCGGGATGCGTTAGACCCAAGAATGAGGCAGTAGGAGGAACAGTAGATGAAAAATGAAAGTACATTATTAACAGTAGAAAGTCTTATATTTTCATTTCACACCTATGCGGGAGAGGTGCAGGCAGTACGTGGAGTCAGCTTTCAGCTTGAAAAGGGACAGACGCTTGGCATTGTCGGAGAATCTGGATGCGGGAAATCGGTCACGGCGAAATCGATTGTACGTTTAAATCCGGATAAGCCTTCCGGGGAAATAAAAAACGGCAGAATCCTTTTTGACGGGAAAATTATTACAGAACTGACAGAAAAAGAAATGCAAAAGATCCGGGCAAAAGAGATCCGTATGATTTTTCAGGATCCAATGACAAGCCTGAATCCTACGATGACGATCGGGAAACAGATTGCGGAAGGGATTATCAAAAGTGGTGTCTCATCCAAGGAAGAGGCAAAAAAAATAGCAATCGAAGCGCTTACAATGGCAGGGATTCCAAGCCCGGAAGAACGGTATGATCAGTTTCCACATGAATTTTCAGGTGGTATGAGACAAAGAGCTATGATTGCGCTTGCAATGGCGGTAAATCCGAAACTATTGATTGCGGATGAACCAACGACGGCTTTGGATGTAACGACACAGGCTCAGATCCTGAATTTGATTAAAAAGATCCAAAAACAGTATGATACAGCAATTATTATGATTACACATGATCTTGGGGTCGTATCTAATATCGCAGACAAAATTGCTGTGATGTATGCCGGAAAGGTCGTAGAGTATGGGAATGCAGAAGATATTTTTGAATATGCGTCCCATCCATATACATGGGGGATTATGCAGTCTATTCCGCCGGAAGATATCAGTAATAAAGAACCGCTCAAGCCGATTCTTGGAACGCCACCGGATTTATTGCATCCTCCGAAAGGATGTGCGTTTGCGGCAAGATGTCCGTATGCTATGAAAGTTTGTCGGTGCATAGATGCCCCGGGGTTTGAAGTGGAGGGAGATGGCCATAAAGTTTGGTGCTGGCTGTATGATGAACGTGCAAAACAGATGCAAAAAACGGTCAATCCGATCACCGGAAAAGAGGTGTAGTGATGGAAAAGCAAGAGATTTTAAGGACAGAAAACTTAAAAAAATATTTCAGAGTAAAAGGTGGACATACATTAAAAGCGGTAGATGGAATTTCTCTCACTCTGAGTAAGGGAGAATCTCTGGGACTGGTAGGAGAATCAGGATGCGGAAAGAGTACACTGGGAAGAACAATTATCCGTATTTATGATCCGACGGAGGGTAAAATTTTCCTGAATGGGCAGGATATCAGCGGAAAAAGTACAAAAAAGACAAGAAGAGATCTTGCAAAAAAAGTTCAAATGATTTTTCAAGATCCATACGCCTGCCTGAATCCTCGTATGACGGTAAGCGATATTATTGCAGAAGGATGGGATATGAGAAAGCTTTATACTAAGGAGGAGAGAAAGAGAAAAATCATTGAACTTCTCAATCTGGTTGGACTCAATGAAGAACATGCTAACCGTTTTCCGCATGAATTTTCAGGGGGACAGAGGCAGAGAATCGGAATCGCAAGAGCGCTAAGTATGGAGCCTGACATTATCATTTGTGATGAACCTATCAGCGCCTTGGATGTTTCTATTCAGGCGCAGGTTATGAATCTGCTTGTAAAATTACAGAAGACACTCGATCTTTCTTATATCTTTATTGCACATGATTTGTCCATGGTACGATATATATCTGATTATGTTGCGGTTATGTATCTGGGAACTGTAGTGGAGTATGCATCAAATAAGGAACTGTATCGAAATCCGAAACATCCCTATACGAAAGCATTGTTTTCAGCAATTCCGGTGCCAAATCCGAAAGTGGAAAAGAATAGATCACAGATTGCTTTAAAAGGGGAACTCCCAAGCCCGATTCATGCTCCGGAAGGATGTAAGTTCTGTACGCGGTGTGCATACGCAAAAGATATTTGTAAAAAACAACCGCCGGAGATGAAAGAGATTGGAAATGGTCATAAAGTGGCATGCCATTTATTTTAAAAAAAAGGAGGAAAACTATGAAGGGCAAAAACGTAAAAAAAGTGTTAAGTGCAGTGTTGGCAGGCACGATGCTGTTGAGCTTGGCGGCATGTGGAAACGGAAATGAAGGAAACGCCGGAAGTTCCGGAGAAAAAACAAAGTCAGAAGATCAGGTTCTGAGCATTGCGTTAGGAGAAGAGCCTACGATATTGGATCCGTATCAGATTCAGGATGATAATGCGTTTAATGTCAGTTATGCAGTGACAGAGCCGCTATTCCGTATTGCGGGAGAGGATGGAAAAGACTGGGAGCCGGGACTGGCGACAGAGTTTGAAGAAAATGAGGACGCCACAGTTTACACCGTAACATTACGTGAAAATGCAAAATGGTCTGATGGTACCCCGATTACGGCCGAAGATGTGGTCTATAGTTTTCAGAGAGTGGTGGATCCAAGTTTTGCGTCGCCAAAGGCGAATGACTACTTCTATTTAAAAAATGCAGAGGCTATCATCAAAGGAGAGAAGGACAAACAGGAATTGGGAGTAAAGGCATTGGATGACTATACGGTGGAGTTTGTTCTTGAAAAACCAGTTGACTTCTTCGTGGATTGTCTGAAAACTCCTGGATGGGCGCCAATTCAAAAAGAGGCGGGTGAAAAGTATCAGGATCTGTATGGCGCAGAGCCAGAGAATATGGTCTTTTCCGGACCATTTGTAGTGTCGGAATGGGTACATGATAATTCCATTACGTTAAAAAAGAATGATAATTACTGGGATGCAAAAAATGTAACCCTGGAAGAAATACAGATTTCTCTTACATCGGATAAAAATGCGATTCAGGGGATGTATGAGGCAGGGGATCTGGACATGCAGAGAATCGGAACAGAACTGTTGGAGCAGTACAAAGACTCGCCGGAACTTCGGGAAGAGGGGCGATTGAGCGTCAGCTTTATTGAATTCAACCCCAAAGTAGAATTTTTAAATAATATCAAAATCAGAGAGGCACTTTCCATCGCATTTGATAGAAAAGCATATGCCGCAAATGTTGTAAAGAATGAAAAGCTGGCAGCGTACGGAATGGTACCATATGGTATCAGGGGAACAGAAAATGGAGATTTCCGCGAGCAGCAGGGAGATCTTGTAAAAGATGCGGCAACAGATCCAAAAGCGATTGACCGTGCAAAAGCACTTCTGGATGAAGGGTTAAAAGAGATTGGTAAGAGCAAAAAAGAAATGGAAGACTTCCTGGAAATTCTATGTGTAGACAGTGAGGGGAGCAAATTGCAGGCGCAGGCAGTACAGGCTATGTGGAAGGACAACCTGGATCTGGAATTAACAGTAACGCCGATGCAGACAAAAATGCTGATTCCGATGTTGACAGAAGGTACTTTCCACTGTGTTATTGGAGGAGCCAATACAGCAAGTTATCCGGATGCAAGTGAGTTTTTAAGTTTTATTTATGATGAAGGGAAGATGGACGATCCACAATTTACTGAGATGTGGGAAACATCACTCTCCCAGATCGGAGATGAAAGGATTCAGACATTAAAAGAAGTAGAAACATATGTGTTGGATCAGTATGTATATATTCCTCAGAATTTTGTGGAAAATAATTATGTAATTTCTGAAAAGGTAGAGGGATTAAATATCTGGCCATTTGGTTCAGAATATGATTTTAAAAATGTAGTCATGTATGAATAGAATATTGAAAAAATGAAATGGAAAGGGGAAGAAAAAATGACAGATCTGGTGGAAGGCAATACGAAAAGCAGGTTGTTTCGTTTTATGCTTCCCCTTTTAGCCGGGAATTTTTTACAGCAATGTTATTCCTTTGTGGATGGCGTGATTGTAGGACAAGTGGTAGGAAAAAATGGATTAGCGGCCATTGGCGCAAGTAATTCTATTCAGTTTTTGATGGTTGCGGTTTTAATGGGGCTTGGAGCAGGCTCGGAAATCCTGATTTCCATGAGGATTGGCCAAAGAGAGTGGAAACTTGCAAAACGTACGTTGGATACATTACTGACCTCTGTATTAGTAGTGTCACTGGTACTGTCCGTCATAGGAATCTTTGTTTCCCGTCATCTGCTCATATGGATTGATACGCCGGAAACAGTTTTGACAGAAGCGGTTAGATATCTGAGGATCTATTTCGTGGGATTGATTGGAGTGGCAGGTTACAGTACTTTGAGTGGGATGATCAGAAGCACTGGAAATTCTAAAGTACCGTTACTGCTTCTTGTGGTGACTTCCGTTGTCAATATTGTTTTGGATCTGCTATTTGTAGCGAAGATCCAGATGGGAGTTATGGGGGCGGGAATTGCTACTGTAATTGCCCAGACACTTTCATTTCTTCTTTGCCTGATTTATATCAATATCAAAAAGGGGATGCTGAAATATCATCCATTTTGCGGAGACTTTGACTTTAAAGTCGTAAAAGAAGGAATAAAGTGTGGAATCCCATACTCGGTAGAGCAGGGGATGGTCAGCATCGGAATGATTTTTCTCCAGGCGGCAGTAAATTCCCTTGGTGTAAACGAGATGACGGCCTATACGATAGGTTCCAAAATCGATTCTTTTGCCAGCATACCGATCACCGGAATGGGACAGGCGCTTTGCATTTTTACAAGCCAGAATCTGGGAGCCGGAGAAATCCAAAGGGCAAAAAAAGGGAAAAAACTTTGTCTGAATTGGGCATGGATATTCAGTGCGGGTCTGCTGCTGGTTCTATGGTCAGCAGGAAGAATGATCATTCATATTTTTACGGATGACCGGGATATTGTAAATATGACATATGAGTATATCCGAATTTTAAGCATTGCCTACTTCCTTGCAAGCTATTTTGTGATTCTTAACGGTTATATCAGAGGAACGGGGAATACGGTTCTTCCTATGTTCAGTTCCGTTTTCGGCTACTGGGCGGCAAGACTTCCGGCAGCATATGTGCTAAAAGAAATCGCGGGATATATGGGAATATGCCTTGCGATACCGGCAGGATGGATCGGATCCTGTATCATTGTAAGGTTCTACATACACAGTAAAAAATTTGCAGTATTTATGAAAAGACAAGAAGAGGCAGAATATGAAAGGACAGATAGAAAAAATCAGGCAATATATAGAAGCTGAGATTCAAGAATCTGTAGAAACAGAGCAGAACAAGTATCTGCGGATTTTGAAAAAAGCAAATCCACACGATCTGGAATGGATGAATGAATATGGAAAAGAAGTAACGGAGAGTGAAAAAGAAACGGCAGTATTCTATTTTTCGTATCCAAAAGAAAAAATCTGTCGAATGGCAGAACATATTACGGATGCCTTTTTTCATGGTTTTACCAGTCAAAACAGAGAGCGCGGAGAAAGGAAAAGGGTTCGTCTGTTTTATCGGATCGGTCAGGAAGCCCTTGCAGTACAAGTTGCACACTGCATCGAAGAAAAAGGATTACTGCCGGTTGTGATAGATCCGGTCTTAGAACGAAGAATAGAAAAAGAACAATTTGATACAGATTCAGTCGCAAAAGAAGCTCTGATAGATCTTTATGAACAGGTCTTCTACCGATATCAGAAAGAAACAGCCGATGTCTGCGGCATGATCGGTATTGGGGAATTTGGAGAAAAAGAGAAAAAGAGAAAAGGAAATTTACAAAAACAGATAGAAATTGCCCGAAGAAAGGTGGAAGAACAGTATGTTCGGCCTTCAGAACTGTCGTTTTGTAAAGTTGTTTTTCCATCACTTGAGATCGGGAAACAGTTCCAGCACATTTTTGATGAAATCTTTGAGATGAATCTGGAACAGTCAGAAGAATTTGAAAAGATACAGCAGATCTTGATTGATGGGCTGGACCAGTGTCTGTGGGTGCGAATCATAGGGAAAAAGCCAAATCAGACGTATTTGGACGTACAGATGCAGAGAATTGAGAATAGGGAACAGCAGACAAATTTTATGAATTGTGGGGGTGATTTGAATATCCCTTATGGGGAAGTATTTACGACACCTCAGCTAAAGGGAACAAACGGGCTTTTACATATTCAGGATATTTTTTTACAGGACAGAAAATACCACAATTTAAAATTATGGTTTGAAGATGGAGAAATCGTGGACTTTTCCTGTGAAGAGGATGGGAGAGAAACGAAAGGCCCGATTTTAGAATCTTTATTCTATCCGTATGAAACTCTTCCGGTCGGGGAATTTGCGATTGGAACGAATACACGGGCGTTTCGTATCTGTAAGAAATATCAACTGGAAGATCAACTTCCTATTTTGATTTATGAGAAGATGGGACCACATCTTGCGATTGGAGATCCGTGTTACAAAGGGGCCGAGGAGGAACCTGTTTATAATTTGCTGGATGGGAAAGAAATTACGGCAAAATATAATGAAAAGACACGGGATGGAAAAACAGAGAAAGAAAAATATGTACAAAAACATATCGATATTACGATTCCGTATGATGAAATATCTGCTCTTTATGGATATACAGAATATGGAGAAAAGATTTTCATCTTGAAAGATGGAAAATTCATCCTTCCGGGAACAGACAAGCTGAATCATGGGATGGAAGAAAGGCAGGCAGAGAGACTATGAGGAAAAAAGCATATCATGGGAAATGGATCTTTACGGGAAACAGGGAAAAGCCAATCCTGGAAAACTTCGTTATGATGACGGAAAATGCGCGTATCCTTTGGGTAAAGCCGGCAGAGGATGCAGAGATAGAAGATGCAGAAGCGATCGATTTAGGAGATGCCTATGTTGTACCGGGATTTATTGACGCTCATGTTCATTTATTCTGTGGGGAATCAGCCTATGAGGAATGTCCGGGAAGAAGTGCCGCGCATCATGTTTGCCAGGGAGTAAAAAATGCACAGGAATTATTGAAAGCAGGAGTTGTAGCCTGCCGTGATCTTGGGGCATATGAGGGATATACGCTTGGCGTGAGGGACAGTATTGAAAAGGGAGAAATCAATGGACCGAAAATAATTGCGTGCGGACATGCTCTTTGTGCAACCGGAGGTCATGGTTATCAAATCAGTTACGAATGTGATGGAGCAGATGAGGTAAGGAGACAGGTAAGGAGAGTCATAAAAGAAGGTGCGGACGTAGTAAAAATGATGGTTTCCGGAGGCGTGAATTCTCCGGGGCCGGAACCAGGTCCATGTGAGTTTACAGAAGAAGAAATACGTGCAGGGATAGAAACAGCCCATGCGTTGGGGAGAAAGGTAGCGGTACATACCCACGGAAACACAGCCGTTCGTTATTGTGTGGAAGCGGGGGTAGATTCGATAGAACATGGCGTATTTTTGACAGAAGATATTATGGATAAGATGGTGAAACAAGGGACCTATCTGGTACCAACCTTGTGTGCGCCATACTATGCAGTGACAGAAGGTTTGAAAGCAGATCCGGATAATCCAGATCATGCAAAAAGTAAAGAAATAATTCAAATACACCGCGATATGTTGAAACAGTGTGCGGATAAAGGGGTAAAAATCGCGTTTGGGACCGATGCTGGTTCTCCATATAACCCGTATGATAAAGTGCCATATGAAATGGTTCTGATGACAATGGCAGGTTTAAGTCCAAGGCAGGCGCTTGACGCGGCTACGTCCGGAAGCGCGGAACTACTTGGAATTGCAGATGATTATGGCTCTTTGGAAGAAGGGAAACTGGCAACGTTCCTTTGTTTAAAAGAAAATCCCTTGGAACATATCGCATGTGTGGTGGATTCAAAGGACGTGTATATCAAAGGCGAAAAATTATAAATACGGAGGGGGTAAAAAAGAATGATTAAATTTCAGGACGTTCCTTATATGAGACTGAATATGGATCGTTTTGAACAAAAGTTCCGTAGTCAGCTAGAGGAATTCAAACATGCAAAAAGTTTTGGAGCTGCTTATTATGCGTTACTTGGTCTGGACCGGATCAGAGATGAATTTTCTACGCTGGCGGTCATTTGCGAGGCTCGCAATACAATGGATGTAAACGATGTGTTTTATAAAGAGGAAACAGAATTTTTTGATCGTGTAAAGCCACGTTATGAAGCATTAGAAAATGAGATGAATGAGGCTCTTCTGGAAAGTCCTTATCAGAAAGAGTTTGAAATACATATCGGTACAGAACCATTTCGGATGGCGGCGCTACACAAAGAAAGTTTTCACCCGGAAATCATGGAAGAACTGAAGCAGGAAAATGAACTTTCCTCCAAGTATTCAGAAATGATTGCGAATTTAAAGGCGGAAACAGAAGAAGGAGTTGTACCACTGTCCAAGATAGGGACGCATATGGGAAGTGAAGACAGGAACGAACGGGCGAAATATGCGGCTATTTGGGAGAAATCATTTGCATCAGCAGGAGAAGAATTAGACGACCTTTATGACCGGCTTGTGAAGGTCCGGGATCGCATTGCGAAAAAACTGGGAAAGAAATCATTTACGGAAGTCGGATATTGTCGTATGGGCAGAACAAGTTATACACGGAAGGACATTGTTTCTTTTCGGGAGGAAGTGAAGAAAAATCTTGTCCCTGTGGCACAGAGGCTGTTTGAAAAACAAAGACAGGCGTTAGGGGTGGAAGTGCTTTATCATTATGATGAGGACATTTTTGCGGGCGGAAAAAAACCACAGCCGACACAGAATATTTTGGAAGACTTTCAAAAGGTATACCAGGAACTTTCTCCTGAAACAAGGGTCTATTATGAAGAACTATTAAAATGTGAATTCTTTGATCTATCCATGCGTCCGGGTAAAATCATGGGGGCCTATTCAAATTATGTGGCACAGTATCATATGCCGTTCATTTTTGAAACCTATCATGCGACAACAGGAGCATTAAAAACATTTGCACATGAAACCGGACATGGGTTTCATTCTTATACCAAACGGGGGGAGCCGTTTAGTTTTTCGGGGGCATGTAGTTCAGATCTGGCCGAGATCCACTCAATGGGAATGGAATTTTTAGTATGGCCATATCTGAAATATGTATTACCGGAAGAAGAGATTGCTTCTTACTGCTATATTCATCTGAAAAATGCATTGTCGTTTATCCCATACGGATGTGCGATTGACGAATTCCAGGAAACGATTTACGATCATCCAAATCTTTCTGTTGAAGATAGGAAGGATTTGTGGAAACAGTTGGAAAAACAATATATGCCATGGAAAAAGTATGATACAGATCTGTTCCTTTCAAAGGGACGGGCATGGCAGAGACAGACACATGTTTATCGGTGGCCATTTTATTATATTGATTACGTACTGGCACAGGTGTGTGCGCTGGAACTGCATTTTATGGATCAGGAAAACCATGAAACAGCATGGAATTGTTACAAGAAGATTTTGGAATACAGCGGACAAAAGGGATTTAAAGAAACCATTGAGTCAGCAGGACTTCCATCGCCGTTTCAAGAAGCTGTAATCAAAGAACTTGCCCAAAGTGTGGAGAATAGTATTTCTTGGGAACTTATGGGGGCGGAAATATGAGAAAAAACAATCTTTGCATTAAAAATGGAATGATACATACCATGAATCGTTCATCTGACATTGTAGAAGGGGACTTGCTCATTGAGAACGGGAAGATCCAGAAGGTTGGAGAAAATTTGGACTGTGCAGAGGATTTTGAGGTAATTGACGCAAGAGGAGGCATTGTGATGCCAGGAATCATCGATGCACATAATCATATCGGAATTTTTGAATCCGGTATTGGAGATGCAGGAGTAGATGGAAATGAAGATACCGATCCGATTACCCCACAGTTACGCGCTATAGATGGGATTTACCCGTTGGATCCAGAATTTCGTTATTCGTATGAAAATGGGGTGACTTGTGTGGCGACGGGACCGGGAAGCAGTAACCCAATCGCTGGACAATTCGTTGCATTAAAAACAAAGGGACGGGTTGTGGACGATATGATATTGCAGGCACCTCTTGCCATGAAGGCGGCTTTTGGAGAAAATCCGAAAAATTCTCATGGTTCCAAAGGAAGATCCCCGATTACCAGAATGGGAACAGCAGCTGTGATACGGGAGTGGCTCTATAAAGCGAAGGATTATGCCGAAACAAAGGAAAAGAAGTTTGATATGCGTTTGGAGGCGCTGGCTCCCGTCATCAAAGGGAAACTCCCATTAAAAGCACATGCTCACCGGGCAGATGATATTATGACAGCATTGCGTATCGCAGAGGAATTTGATTTACAGATCACGTTGGATCATTGTAGTGAGGGGCATCTGATTGCGGATGTCCTGGCTCATACAAGACAAAAAGGCGTCATATTAGGGCCGTTTTTAGGATTTCCACATAAAAACGAAGTGATTCATCAATGTGTAGAGTCAGCGGCAATTCTTTATGATGCGGGAGTAAAAATTGCAATTATGACGGACCTTCCGGCGATGCATACAAGCAATCTGAGAATCTGTGCGGGGATGTGTTACAGAGCCGGACTTCCTTTGGAGGAAGCTATGAAAGCAATCACAAGCAATGCGGCAGAAATTTTAGGATTGGAAGATAGAATCGGTACGATTGAATCAGGAAAAGATGCCGATATTGCCATCTTCGATAAAAATCCGGTAGAACATCTGACCGCAGAATGTATGGGTACTGTGATTGATGGAGAACTTGTTTATCTGGCAAAAAATCAAAAATCATATATTTAAGGAGGAACTTAATATGAAACATATCAAAATGGCGGCAGGACTGGCACATGTAGATTACGGCCATATTGCGGATCTGGTCGCAGAAGCGGATGCGGCGGGAGTCGACTATATCCATTCCGATGCGGCAGATATGCACGATCTGAAAAATATGCAGCTAATGGGAGGACACCAGATTATAGAAGGAATTCGTCCGTATACCAAAAAAGATATCGAATGTCATATTTATACAAGAGACTGCGACAGACTGTTTATTGAGAAAATTGCGGCAGCGGGATGTAATATGCTGATTTTACCGGCGGAACATTTTCTAGGAGCGCCATTGGCTTATATTATCAATTATTGTCGTGAATTTGGGATGAAGATTGGATTAACGCTGGGATGCTATACACCTCTTTGCTTTGTAGATGAAGCGATTTATGATATTGACCGGTTACAACTCGTGGTACATGGAGTGGATGATACAGATGGAAAGGACAACTGGGGATGGAGAAGAAGTGCGGTGGATCTGATCAGACGCTCCCGCGAAATGATTGATGCTAAAAACCCAAAATGTGAACTGGCGATTGATGGAGGACTGCGTGTCGATAATATGGATGCGGCGATTGCATGTAATCCGGATGTCATTGTATTATCTTCTGCAATTTTTAAGGATCGGGAAGGAATTACCGCAGGAGTAAAGAAATGCAGGAAAGCAATCGATGAAGCGGTAATGAAATACCAATTATAATATGGAAAGCAGAAAGCACCGGAATTCCCGGTGCTTTCGTAATATAGGACAGATAGGAAAGAGGGGATACGATGTTAAAAGAATTAACACAATTATGGGGAGTAAGTGGTCAGTAAGAAGTTATAAAAGATCGTTTTTGAAAAGACTGGAAATGAAAACAGAAAAAAAGGTAATAAAAATTTCGCAGAGCTATTTACTCTGCGAAATTTTTTGAACTTTCCGTTATATTTAGTATTGATTTTACATAATTTGACTTTTTTTGTCAAGTAATTTGTACAAATGTATGAATACAACTTAGAAAATTTAGTGAAAATTGCACAAAAACTATGATATAAAACAGAGAATAAGAGTGCGAAAAATAAAAGGAAAATTGTCATAGCGGGAAAAATGGGTGCACAGATTCGCAGAGTAAATAGCTCTGCGAATCTGTGAAAACAGGGGTATGGGTTCAAAATCAGACTGACAGGAGGATGGGAATGGTAAGGACAATCAAGACAAAAATCATAGTGATGAATGAAGGAGAACATGTACAGATTGAACCGTATGGAAAGCATATAGTACGTGTACGGGTTTCCGCTGATGAAATTCAGGATTTGGATTGGACATTACTTCCAAAGGAAGAGAGCGAGGCAACCATCAAAAAAGAGGGGACAGATACCATAATGGTAAATGGTAATCTTCTGGTCAAAGTGACAGGGCAAGGACATATTTCATTCTGGAATCAGAAGGGAGAGCTGCTTTGCTCGGAGCTATGGAGAATGGAAAGAGATACCCCAGCGAGGGTCCTTAGGGGGAAAACGGGAGGACTTTTTCATTTGGAGCAGCACTTCTGTACCAGAGCTGGAGAGCACTTTTTTGGATTGGGGCAGGAAGCCCATGATTTATTTGATCTAAAAGGAGCCACCTTGGATTTATGTCAGCAGAATACAAAGAGCACGATTCCTTTCGTCCTTTCTTCAAAAGGATATGGATTTGTATGGAATAATCCGGCTATTGGACGGGTGGAATTTGGCACATCTGAGACCAGGTGGGTGGCAGAGGCGGCGAGACAGATTGATTATCTGGTAATCGTGGGAGACAATCCGGGGGAGATAGAAAACCGCTATTGTCGTCTCACAGGATTTGCCCCGGAATTTCCGGAGTGGGCAACCGGACTCTGGCAGTCAAAACTCCGATACGAAACTCAGGAGGAACTGCTTTCAGTAGCAAAGGAATATGAAAAAAGAGGGATACCGCTGTCTATGATTGTGTGCGATTACTTCCACTGGCCGCAGCAAGGTGATTGGAAGTTCGATAAGGCGTATTGGCCGGACCCGGCCGCTATGGTAAAAGAACTTACAGAGATGGGAATCCATCTTTTAGTTTCTATTTGGCCAACAGTGGATCCAAGAAGTGAGAATTATTTCGAGATGCGGGAGCAAAATATGCTGATCCGTGCAGAGCGTGGACCGGGAGCACTGGTATACTGCAGGGGAGCGGAGACCTACTACGATTCTACAAATCCATCCGCACGCGAGTTCGTATGGAAGAAAGTGAAAGAACATTATTACAGTCTGGGAATTCAAAACTTCTGGCTGGATGAAGCAGAACCGGAAATCGGACCATACGATTATGACAATCTACGTTACTGGATTGGGAACGGAATGGAAGTAAGCAGTTTATATCCATTCTACTATGCAAAGACCTTCTATGATGGACAAAAGTCAGAGGGGCAGAATGAGATATTGAATCTGATACGTTGTGCCTTTTTAGGAAGTCAGAGATTCGGGGTTGTACTCTGGTCCGGAGATATCTGTGCGGATTTTGATAGTCTTCGAAGACAGATTAAGACAGGACTTCATGTTGCTGTCAGTGGAATTCCATGGTGGACCACCGATATTGGAGGGTTCCACGGGGGAGATCCGGATTCGGAGGAATACAGGGAATGTATGATCCGATGGTTCCAGTTTGGGGCTTTCTGTCCAGTATTCAGGATGCACGGGTTTCGTGATAAAAAGGACAGACCGGTATCGCCTCCGGTAACGATGGATGGATTTTGCTATTCTGGGGGAGCGAACGAACTATGGAGTTATGGTGAAGAAGCGTATTCGATTATGGAACATTACGTGATGATCCGCGAACGACTGAGACCATATATCTCCAGACAATTCAGAATAGCTTCTGAGAAAGGAATTCCAGTAATGAAGCCATTGTTTTTTGATTTCCAAGAGGAGATCTGCTACGAAATTTTTGATCAGTACTTATTCGGTCCGGACATTATGGTGTGTCCGGTTTATGAAAACGGAATGAGAGAGAGGCGGGTGTATTTGCCGGCAGGGGAAAGCTGGATTGACGCCGCCACAGGAAAAGAGTACGGAGGAGGAGACTGGATTACGGTAGAAGCGCCTCTGGATAAAATCCCACTGTTTCTGAGAAAGGGAACAAATCTCAAACCGGAAATTTTCAATTAATGATGGATCATTTGTGCCTCAGGCACCGATGATAGAACACCAGCAAGGAAAGGAGAATCAATATGAAAAAGAAAAAACTGAGACAATCACTGGCGTTCCTCATGGCTGCGACGATGGCGTTATCTGTAACCGGATGCGGTGGATCCGGAAGCGATGACACAAAAGAGAAAAAGGAGACAAAATCCGCGGAAGACACCAACTGGGAAGGCGCCAAAAAGGCAGCGGATCTAAGTGGGAAGGTAACGTACATGCACTCCGGAGACGATTACGAAAGAGAAATGTACGCGAACGTGTTCAGCACCTACCAACAGTATGCGCCGGACGTAGAAGTAGAGCAGATGTATGTACCATCCGACTATGACACAAAACTTCAGACTCTGGCGGTAGCGGACGATCTGCCTGACCTGTTCTGGGTAGGAGAATCCGGTGTGAAAAAGTACAAAGACGCAGGTATGCTTTCAGAACTGGACAGCGTGATCGAAGAGTACCCACAGTTGACAGAGGACATTATCGATGGTGTTCTCGAATTTGGTAACATCGACGGGGAACAGGTAGCATTCCCGAAAGACTGGACTTCTTATGTCATGTATCTCAATCTTGATATGTTTGAGGAAGCCGGTGTGGATGTTCCGACCAATGACTGGACGGTAGACGATTACAAGAAGATTGCCGAAGAACTGACACAGAAGAGCGGAGATCGTACAACCGTTTATGGTACCGCGATTAACAATTATCGTGCAGATTGGATCAACTGGATGGGCAACTATGACGCAGACTGGTTTGCAGATGGGAAATCGAATCTTTCCAGCCCGGAAGCAATGGAGGGACTTGGTGTGATGTACGATCTTGTTCAGGCCGGATCCGCACCGTCTCCAGGATCTGTATCTGCGACAGGCGACAGCGAAGACCGGTTGTTTATTACAGGACAGGTTGCGATGTATCCATCCGGCCGCTGGGTAATCCCGTCATTCCGCACAGAATGTGATTTTGAATGGGACGCTGTAGAAATGCCGCAAGGGACAACACGGACCTGTCCATTTATTTGTAGCATGGTATGTATTGCAAACAGCAGTGAAAACAAAGACGTGGCAGCCAACCTGCTTTCTTTCCAGATGAGTGATGAAGGTCTTGGGCTTGTTATGGAATCCGCACTGTCACTTCCGGTCTATTCTGATCTGATGGCAAATGAAGATTATGTAAATACTCCTCCATCAGCAGACGCGTTTATCAATTCCGCGGAATATCTGGGCAACAAATCCCAGATTGAAGCTTGTCAGACAGGAAAATGGTCTGAGTACAGCGATATTATCACCGCCCGTCTGTCCGATGCGTTTGAAGGAAAGACAACGCTGGAAGAAGCAGTGAAACTGATTGACGAACAGGCAAATTCTACTGTATTTACAGAGTAGAAACTGTTACGTAAACAGAGCCTTTTAGGGTGAAAAACGGGGCATCCAGGGGAGCCGGGATGCCCTTCTCTTTCAGAAAAAAGAGCTTTGCAAGTTCGGTTTAGAGAAATGGAGATATGAGCCTATGAAAAATAATATGACTGTTAGGAGAGGTATGACGCTGAAACGGAAAGAAGCGCTGACAGGATATCTGTTTATTCTTCTCCCACTGATCAGTTTGATGATTCTGATGTACTATCCGATTCTCCGGTCTTTCTTCATCAGTTTTTTTGACTGGAATGTGCTTGAGGATCCGAAATTTATCGGAACTGAAAACTATAAAACACTGATAGGAGACGAGGTGTTCCGGACGTCTCTCGTGAACACATTTAAATGGGTTATCATCTATGTCCCAATGTCTGTGATTACCTCGTTTCTTCTTGCCCTTCTGCTTGACAGAAAGATCAAAGGATCGGGATTTTTCCGGACATTTTATTATTTGCCGGTGGTTTGCCCGATTGTATGTGTAGCGCTTTTGTGGGTTTGGATTTACAACACAGACTACGGTATCTTGAATTATATTCTGGGAATTTTCGGAATTGATCCGATCGGATGGCTGACAGATGAAAAATATTCTTTGGTAGCGATCGCAATTATGTCAACCTGGAAATGGTCGGGATACAATATGCTGATTTTTCTGTCGGCTTTACAGGGCATTGACGAAAGTCTTTATGAAGCGGCGGCGTTGGATGGTATTACTCCGTGGCAGAAGCTTCGTTATATTAAACTGCCGTTGATCATGCCTTCTATTTATTTTGTTATGCTGACGGCAGTGATTGACGCGTTCCAGATGTATACGGAAATCTTTATTATGACCAAGGGAGGACCGGGATATTCTACTTATACAGTATCCTACTATCTGTGGTCTAACGCATTTGAGTACAATAAGATGGGATATGCCTGTGCGATGGCAGCCGTGCTGTTTGTCATTATTATGGCGATTACTTTGATTCAGAATAAGTTTTTCAACCGGGAATACGATGCATAGAGGAGGCCGAAGACGTGACGAGCAAAAAAATAAAAAATATGTTGGTTTATATTCTTGTGATTATCGTGGCGGCGCTGGTAGCCCTCCCGTTTATCTGGATGGTGGTTTCCGCGTTTAAAAGTCAGAGGGAACTGTTCGCTTATCCGCCGACCTTTTTCCCGACCGAGTGGAAATGGGAAAATTTTACGGAGGCCGCGTCCCGTGGAAGTATCAGCTTTTGGGCAATGTTTCTGAACAGTATGAAGATTGCTGTACCAAGTACATTATTTAATGTTATTTTTTCTTCCCTGGCCGGATATGCGTTTGCAAGACTTCGATTTCCGGGAAGAGACAAGATCTTCATGTGTTTTCTGGCGGCGATGATGGTACCGTTTGTTATCACATTGATTCCGCGGTTTCTTCTGTTCAGGGATTTGGGATTTTATGACACCTATGTTCCACTGATCGTTCCGGCCATGTTCGGGACCCCGTTTTCTATCTTCCTGACAAGGCAGTTCTTTATGACGCTGCCGAAGGAACTGGAAGAAGCGGCTATTGTAGACGGATGCAGCCATGTCCGGATTTGGTGGCAGATTTTTATGCCGCTTTGTAAACCGATCATTTCGACTCTGACGGTGTTCCAGTTCCAAAGTTCTTACAACGACTTTATGGGACCGATTATTTACATTGCGACAGATGCGAAATTTACAGTACAGATGGGACTTTCCTCATTCCGGAATTCCTTTACATCCAGATACGACCTGATTATGGCGGGATCCATTTTAGCTTTGATTCCGATTATCATTCTGTTTGTATGCTGTCAGAAATATATCGTTCGTGGTATTGCCATGAGCGGAATGAAAGGCTAGAAGTAAGACAATGATTGAAGTAAGAGAGCTTGTGAAAAACTACGGATCCAAAAGGGTTCTGGATCATATCAGTTTTGATGTGAATAAAGGAGAAATCCTGGGGCTTCTTGGAGCCAACGGGGCGGGGAAAACGACAACAATGAATATTATGACGGGGAATCTTTCCTCCACCGGGGGAACAGTACGGCTGAACGGGCATGAGATTTTAGAAGAGCCTCTTCAGGCGAAAAAGGAATTAGGATATCTCCCGGAGAACCCTCCGCTGTATCCAGACATGACGGTAAAGGAGTATTTAAAATTTGCTTACCGTCTGAAAAAATGCCGTCTTCCTTACAAAGAACATATAGAGGATGTATGTAAAGCAGCCTATATTACAGATGTGTATGACAGGGTAATCAAAAATCTGTCCAAGGGGTATCGGCAGAGGATCGGGATTGCTCAGGCATTGATCGGGGAACCAAAAATTTTGATTCTGGATGAACCGACTTCCGGGTTGGATCCGGTACAGATGTTGGAAATCAGAAATCTGATTACACGACTGGGCAAAAAACATACGGTCATTTTTTCTTCTCACATTCTGCCGGAAGTTCAGGCGGTATGTGATCGTGTCCTCGTAATCCAAAAAGGAAGGATTCTGGCTGATGATACACCGAAGCATCTGGAGGAAACATTATCTGGAAAAAAATTAAAAGTTTGTATTGCCGGACCGGAAAGGGAAGTAGAACAGGCGCTTCGAGAGGTTCCGGGTGTATTGAAAGTCAGCCGTATTCTTTGCCAAGATAAGAGGAGCTGTTCATTTGAACTGCAAGTAGAGGATGAGACCGACGTAAGATGGAAGATTGCGGCTAAAATCAAACAAAGTCCGTGGCTGCTTACTGAGATCACAGGAGTACACTTGTCCCTGGAGGATATTTTCCTTAAACTGACCGGGAAGAAGGAGGGGAGGAAACAGTGAAAGCGGTATTTTTAAGAGAGATGGCGTCTTATTTTATTGCGCCTGCGGGATACGTCTATCTGGCAGCGTTTTATTGTCTGGCCGGCTATGAATACAGCGTGCTGATTCTAAACGGACAGGCGGAAATGAGCTATGAATTTACGTTTTTATATACGGTAACCCTGCTTCTTACTCCGGTGCTGACAATGAGGCTGATGAGCGAAGACAGAAAACAGAAGACAGATCAGATGCTGTTTGCGGCTCCCGTTTCCCTGGGAGGAATTGTAGCCGGAAAATACATGGCTGCAGTTGTTGTATTTCTTATGGGAATCGGAGTCACAATTCTTCATGCTTTTGCTCTCGCACCTTTTTCAGAAATCAACTGGGCGATATTCTGGGGAAATCTGGCAGGACTTTCTGTAATGGGAATGGCGGGGATTGCTTTGTGTATGTTTATTTCAGCCCAGACGGAAAGCCAGATTATCGCTGCTATCGGAGGATTTGCATGTATGCTGGTAGTCATTTCCCTGAATTCTCTTGCTGCGGTAGTACCGTTTCCTGCCTTGCAGGAACTGCTTTACAGTATTTCATTTTACGATCGTTACTATAATCTGACCATGGGAATCTTTCAGTTTTCCGATTTCATGCTCTTTTTCAGTTTTGCGGCATTGTTTTTCTTTTTAACAGTCCATACTCTGGAAAGACGTAGATGGAGTGGGCAGTAACAAAAGGAGGAGAGACATGGACAGAAAAAAGAATCGATGGAAGTATGGAATCTGGTCGGCCTTTGTTACAATTCTGGGCGTTTTATTGGCAGTCATTCTGGTATGGGTAGCGGAACGGGCCACAGAACGGTTTGGTCTGAAGTTTGATTTGACGGCAAACGACAGGTACGCAATTTCAGAACAGAGTGTTTCGTGGCTCAAAAAGTTAGATCAGGATGTAAAGATTACTGTTCTTGTAAATGAAGAAGACATGGCGACCGGAAGCTATTACATAGTACAGGCATACCAAAATTTACTGGAATATGAAAGAAATTCAGACCGGATTACTTTGGAATTTGTGGATATTACGGAAAATCCGACATTTGTATCCAAGTACCCGGATCTGGAACTGGGAGCATATGATATCATTCTGGAATCAGGAGAGCAGAAGGAAGTCCTTTCATTTCAGGATCTTTATGACTATGATACGACCGGAAGTTCGATCACAGCGTCCCGTGTGGAACAAAAGGTAACGGGTGCTTTGATGAGTGTGACATCACAGGAGAAGACCCGGATTATGGTACTGGACGGGTATCAAGATACAGAACCTTCCAGTCTTACGACCCTTTTGGAAGGCAATCAATATGAGATAATAAGACGATCACTTTTAACAGAAGAACTGGATGATAACGCTTCTGCGGCCATTCTGTTTGCGCCGCAGAACGATTTAGAAGAAGACAGTATTCGAAAAATATCAGCATGGCTTGACAATGATGGAAAACAGGGAAGGAATCTGTTTGTTTTCCTGGATCCGAATACAGGGACTCTGTTGAATCTGGAAGCGTTTCTGGAGGAATGGGGACTTGACGCGGAAGAAGGCTATGCGTTTGAAGCCAGAAGCGGACTTTATTATAATCAAATTTATTATCCGGTAGCGCAGTATGCGGAGAAAAATTTTGCGACTGGAATGTCAGAAAAGGATATTACGGTTTTGGCGCTTTGTCGTCCGGTAGATGTTTTGTTTGAAGAAAAAGACGGATATGAGACCCAGGTGCTTCTGGATTTCTCCGAGTCCTCGGGAAAGGTGACGCTGGATCAGGAGAAAGTTACGGAGGACATGATTACCGGAGACGTTAAGGGAATGGTGAAATCCGCACATCATTTTTACGGATCAGAAGTAACCACATCGAATGTAGTGCTTTCCGGATCGTCTCTGGCTTTTAACGGAACATTGGTATCAGGAACAACCTTTGCGAACGGAAGATATATTCTGGGGGTATTTGACCAACTGACAGGAAATGAGACAAGCTTACATATTCCGGAAAAGGATTTGTCTGCGGCGAATCATACGATGACAGCGGCACGAACAACAACATATAGTTGGATGTTCCTGGCTGGACTGCCGGCAGTCATTTTAGTGGCCGGAGTTGTGATATGGGTGAGAAGAAGACACAGGTAAGGTAGTGAAAGATGAAGAGACAGTGGATCACAGCAGGAGTCATCGGGGTCTGTCTGGTGATTCTGGGAGCTATTTGGTTTATTTTGGGAAACCCGGAAGAGACCGGAGAAGAAGATCAAAAAGCAGAAACCTCCGTATGGAAGGGGAAGGAGAGGATTCAGGAAATCCGTGTGGAAAATGAACAAGGGGGATATATTCTCCGTTGGGAGAATGATGAAGCAGAGGCGGAAGGAATGGAGGATCTGCCTTTCGATACAAAGCTGGCAGATGGGATTCGGGATGACCTGGAGAATATGAAGACAGAAAAAAAGGTGACGGATGGAAAAGAACGATTGTCAGATTTTGGTTTGATAACTCCAAAGGCACAGGCAGAAGTGATCGGAGAGAACGGAAAAAAAATTGAGATTTCTGTCGGGGATGAGGTACCTGATCAGGAAGACCCGTCTCGATACATCCTTTGGATGGATCAGGTATGGACGGTCAAAAGCAGCAAGGTAGACGGATTACTTTCCGGGGAAAACGGTCTGATATCAAAGAAATTGACTCCGGACGATACGGACGGAGAGAATAGCATACTCGTAACACGGATGACCATTTCCAGAGAGAGTGAAGATGATCTGACACTTGCCTATGCAAAAAGTCAGGAACTGGCCGGATATACAGTCAATTCGTACGAGCTTGTCTCTCCATTTACATATCCTGCCGACGCGGAAGTGACAAGTGATGTGTTTCCGGTTCTTTTTGGTGTAGAAGCAAAAACAGTAGAGGCGGTGCATCCTTCTGAGGAAGAAAAGGAAAAGATGGGGCTTTCCAGTCCGTGGAGAACACTCCAGGTAGAGTATACGGATGGAGCTGATCAGACGAGATCCTTTACTCTTGCTGCGTCCAGACCGGAAAACGGTCAGGTGTATGTGATGGCAGGAGATACGGATGTGATTTACTTATGTAGTCAGGAAGATCTCCCGTGGCTGGAATACACAGAGGAAACCCTTCTGAGCCGTACGGTATTAGCTCCGGATATCAAGACGATTGAGGAACTGGTAATTACGGAAGGTGGTAAGACGCATAGATTCCGGTTTGAACATGTGGGAGAAGAAACGGAGCAGATTACTTGTGATGGAACAAAGACAGATGGGGATTCTTTTAGAAACTTTTACTATACATTAGCAGGTATGTCAGCAGATGAAGTGTTATTTGACGGATTTCCTGATACATCTTCTATGAAAGAATTTTTAGGGATTCGATACCGGTATCAGGACGGAACGGAAGATGTGCTGGTCTGCTACGAAGAAGGATCCCGGCAGATTTATGGAGAACTCAATCAGAAAGAGCGGGGGTTCCGTTTATCTGCCTCTCAGGTAGAGACAATGTTGGAAACGCTGAAGAGATTGACAGAAGGAGAAGAAATCACGGCCAGATATTAGGATTTCTGGCCGGATGGATCTTCCGATGAATTGCCTGGGGCAGGAGACTTTGACGGGTGCTCCGCCAAGGCGCTCGCTTTCAATACTTTCTGAAAACCTGGTTCAATCAGACGTTCTGCCGCCATGGCATAACAGGCAGGGAGAAAGAAAAGAGTGAATGGTGCGACAAACATTGTCACAGCACAAAGAAGAAAAATGACGGCAAGCAGCAAGGTAAAGCCGATCCGTGTTATAGCCAGAGCGACCGATGTTTTAAAAATTACGGAAAATCGCATATAAAACCGTGATAGGATCGGAAAGCTGTACATCACAAGTACTAGAAGAAGGAAAGCTGCCAGAATGAGAAGCGCAAAGTAGAGAATAACAAAGATCTGACTTTGTCCTTCCGCGGTAATAAAGAAATAACTGAGTACACAGAATACACTGATGAATAAACATAACAGGGTCAGTAGGATCCCTTGTTTCAGGCTGGAACAAAAAGATTTCCAGAAAGTGGGCAGTATATAGCCGTCACTCTTTAACAGAGATTTATGAACTGTGTGATAAAGTGCGGCGCAAGCCGGACCGACGGTCACCACCGGAAGACAGAAAAGGGTCCAAAGAATACTGATGATCAGTACATCGCAGAACTTCGATAAAAAAGTAAATACAGGACCGTTAACATGAAAAAAATGATTCATCATAATCCTCCCTTCTGTATATTGTATACTGTATTCAGTATACCATATTGCAAGAAAATGTCAAACAGGAAAGGGAGAAGATAGAAAAAAGGAGAAACCAGATGGAAAAAGAGCAAATCATTGAGAAAGACCTGGATGCGATTTATATAGGAAACTTAAATACAGTAGATGAAAATCTGAAACTTCCTTTGGAAGGGAAATATGGATCGACCTTTACCTGGGATACAGGGGAAAGCCGTTTTATTGAAAAAGATGGAACCGTACACCGTCCTTTGCATGGAATGGGCAACCGTAAGGTGATATTGACCGTAAAAGCTTTGTATGGGGAATGTACGGGGGAGAGAGTGTTTACGGTCACGGTACTTCAGGAGGCGAAGGAGAAGACCGTGACGGAAATCCGCCCCGTTTCCCTGGTGACAGAGACAGGACATTCCTATCGCTTGCCGTCAGTCGTGATTGTTCATACGGCACAGGGAAGTCAGACGACGGTTCCGGTCATCTGGGAAGAGGCTGAGATTTTGGAGAGGGAAGGTATGGTGGAAGTAGAAGGAAAGATCGAGGACAGTGAAAAGAAAGCGCTGGCACGTATTACCTTTCGTGATCACGTAGAGAAGAAAAAAGGGGAAGAGAAGAAGATCAGGTTCTTTCCTATTTCTGATGTACGCCTGAAGAAAGGGACGCTCTACCAGAAATATCAGCAATATATGTTGGACTGGCTGCTTGGTGTGGATGATGGGCAGATGCTTTATAATTTCCGAAAAGCAGCAGGACTGGACACATGTGGGGCGGCTCCGATGACCGGGTGGGATGAAGAAAGCTGTAAGCTCAAAGGACATACGACAGGACATTATCTTTCCGGACTTGCGCTGGCATATGCGGCGACCGGGGATACACGTTTCCGTGAGAAGATCGGGGAGATGGTAACCGGCTTAAAAGAATGTCAGGATGCGTTTCAGGGGCAGAAAGGCATCCATCCGGGATTTCTAAGCGCATATGACGAAGAACAATTCGACCTGCTTGAACAATATACGAAATATCCGGAAATCTGGGCGCCGTACTATACGCTGGACAAAATTATGGCTGGGTTGGAAGACTGTTATCTTCTGGCCGAAGCGGATATGGCGCTGGAGATCCTTTCTCCGCTGGGTGACTGGGTTTATGCACGTCTTTCGCGGCTTACGCGGGAGCAAAGGGAAAAGATGTGGTCCATGTATATCGCGGGGGAATTCGGAGGAATGTCTGGAACGATGGCAAAGCTTTATCAGATTACAAAGAAACCGGAACACCTCGAGGCGGCACGGATGTTTTACAATGAAAAGCTGTATTATCCGATGGAAGAAAACTGTGATACCCTGGAAGATATGCATGCGAATCAGCATATCCCTCAGGTGATCGGCGCCATGAATCTTTATGAGGCAACCGGGAAAAAAAGCTTTTTTGATGTGGGTCGTCATTTCTGGGAGATTGTAACCGAAGGACATATTTACTGTATTGGTGGTACAGGAGAAACAGAGATGTTTCACCGGGCAGGAACTACCTGCGATTACTTGACCGAGAAGGCTGCGGAAAGCTGCGCCAGCTACAATATGCTTCGTTTGACAGGGCAGCTTTTTGAGTACAATCCGGATGGACGATGGATGGATTACTATGAAAATACACTGTGCAACCATATTCTTGCCAGCAGCAGTCATGCCGTGGACGGCGGAACAACGTATTTCATGCCGCTTTGTCCGGGTGGAAGGAAGGAATATTCTACAGATGAAAATACATGCTGCCATGGGACGGGAATGGAGAGCCGTTTCCGTTATATGGAACATATTTATGCTTCGGATCAGGAAAATGTCTATGTGAATCTGATGGTAGATTCGGTGCTGTCCGGAGAAGAAAATCTGGAGATTTCCACGGAAATGGAAAAGGGAAGTGTTGTGATTCGGTGCGGGAAGGATATGGAGCGCAATTTGATGATTCATCTGCCTTTCTGGGGCAGAGACGCACGTGTATTCCGAAACCAAATGGAACAGAAAGTGAAACAGCATCAAGGATATGTACAGCTCTCTCCATGCCGTAAGGGTGAGGAAATCCGTTTGGAACTGCCTGTCAGACTACGACTCGTAACCAATGAGGAAAATGATCATTTGGTAAACCTGGCTTGTGGACCATATCTTTTGGCGGCGATTTCAGATAGCCGGGAATTCCTGGAGCTTCCGCCTTTGGATCAGTTCCGGCCGGATGGGCAGCCATTTCACTTTATGGCAAAGGGACTGAAATTCGTTCCCTTCCCGGAGGTAGACCTGGAACCGGCACACTTATATTTTAAGCGGTAGACTGGTAAGCTTACGATGAAAGCCATTGCGGGATTCTTCCTGACAATTTATAATAAAGAGTAGAAAGTATGTATTGCCGGAAGACGACCGGCTGTAACATGGAATAGGAAGAAAGAAGGTAGTGCAATGATTTACAAAGAGTTTCAGGACTTGAAACTGTCCGCTCTCGGACTTGGGGCCATGCGGCTTCCGGTGATGGACGGTGATGACGCACGGATCGATGAAAAGGCAGCGGGCGGGATGGTTGCCTATGCGATGGAGCATGGGATCAACTATTACGATACCGCCTGGGGTTACCACAATGGAAATTCAGAGCTTGTGATGGGAAAGCTTCTAAGTGGCTATCCAAGAGAAAGCTTTTATCTGGCATCCAAATTCCCGGGATATGATCTTTCTAATATGGATAAAGTGGAAGAGATCTTTGAAAAACAACTGGAGAAATGCCAGGTAGACTACTTTGATTTCTATCTTTTCCACAATGTGTGTGAGATGAATATTGATGCTTATCTGGATCGATCCCACGGAATCTATGACTATCTGATGAAGCAAAAGGAAAACGGACGGATTCGTCACCTTGGTTTTTCCGCACACGGAAATTATGATGTGATGAAGCGTTTTCTGGACGCTTACGGAGAAGGGATGGAGTTTTGCCAGATTCAGCTTAATTATCTGGACTGGACGTTTCAGGACGCCAAATCAAAGGTGGAACTGCTGAAGGAGTATCATCTTCCGGTATGGGTGATGGAGCCGGTGCGGGGCGGAAAGCTTGCGTCCCTGAAGGCAGAATATGAGAAGGCTTTAAAGAGTATACGCCCGGATGAGGAAATCCCGGCCTGGGCGTTTCGATTTATTCAGTCTATTCCGGAAGTAACGGTAACACTTTCCGGTATGTCCAATATGGAGCAGCTGAAAGAGAATATCAGGACCTTTGAGACAGAAAAACCGCTCTCCAAAGAAGAGATGGACAGTCTTTTGTCCGTGGCAAAAACGATGCTGGACGGCACACTTCCATGTACCGCCTGCCATTATTGTGTAAGCCACTGCCCGAAAGGGCTTGATATTCCCAAGCTCATCAGTCTGTACAATGAGCATAGTTTTACAGGAGGCGGCTTTATCGCGCCGATGGTACTGGGGACTCTTCCGGAGGAGAAACGTCCGACAGCATGCGTCGGATGCAGAAGTTGTGAAGCGGTCTGCCCACAGCAGATCAAGATCTCCGAGGCGATGTCCGATTTCAGCGCAAGACTGAAAGCATAAGAGAAGAGGAACAGTGGGCCCCGCAGGAAGGATTGTCTTGTGGGGCCACGTGTTATGTGGAACCCTCAAGATTGTTGAGAATATTTTACTCAAACCAGTTCGGACATACTTTCTTATACTTCGATGGAGAGAATCCGGTCATGGATTTAAAAAGCCGGGAAAAGGAAAAAGGATTTTCCAGTCCCACCGCATTTGCAATGATCTGTAACGAATAATCCGTGTCTATCAGGTAAGTTTTTGCCTTTTCAATCCGGATCTCGGTCAGATAGTGCTTCGGAGTCTTATTATACTTTTGCTTAAAGATGGCGGTGACATAGTGGGAATTCAGGTGAAGGTAATCAGCAATATCCTGAATCCGCATATGTTCATTTATGGAAAGGAAACGGTGAAAGTGATAGGATCTAGGAAAAGGGAGTGAAAAAGGTTTATGAAAAAGTTATGCTATCTGATAAAAATAACATTTCAGACAAAATTTGCATATATCAAAGCCTTCTGGTTTAATATTTTTGGAACAGCAGTCTCGATCCTCATTTACTATTTCCTCTGGAAATATGTCTTTCAATCCAGGGATGAACTGCACGGGTTTACGGCCGCACAGATCACAACGTATGTGATTCTTTCCAGGCTGTTGTCCTCCCAGTTCTCCGGTGGGATTAATCGGGAATTCGCCGAATGGGTCCAGAGGGGAGATATCGTCGTAGAGCTTCTGAGGCCGGTGCCACTTGTATTTACACTTTTTGGAAAAAGAGTTGGGGAATTCCTTTTCTTTTTCCTTTTCAAAGGAATTCCGGTTACTATTCTCGCAAGCCTGATATTGGGCGGCATCGGTCCGGACAGCGCGGCGAATTTAATTCTGTTTTTCACCAGTGTACTGATTTCCATTGGACTGATGTTCTGGATTGAGATCATGGTGGGGCTGGTGTCATTCTTTACTTTAAGCTCGTATGGACTTGGATATACGAAAACAGCGCTGATGTCGATCCTTTCCGGAGGGATTGTTCCGCTTTTTTTGTTCCCGGAAGGGGTGGCGAGAGTATTAGACTATATGCCGTTTGCAGGGATGGTTTCAGTGCCGGTTCAGATTTATCTTGGAAAATATACAGCGACGGAGGCGTTTTCTTTTCTGGGACTTCAGATCGTGTGGGTGATTCTTCTTGGAACCGGGGCGATGGCATTCTACCGCTTTGCAATGAAAAAAGTCGTGGTACAGGGAGGCTGATGGTATGAGAATGAAATATTATGCAAAACTTTGGCTCCGCTATATGAGAATCGGCTTTCTTTGTATGACTCAGTATCCGGCGGATACAATGATCTGGTTCATTTCCATGATTATCCGGGAAGCATGTGGTTTCGTCGGGATTCTGGCAGTGGCTGGGGTGACCGGTCATCTGGGAGACTGGGGGATTTACGAGATCTGTCTTTTGTTTTCTATGTGTGCGGTAATTGAAGCCATGGGTCAGGCTTTTTTTGATAATGTCTGGGCCATTGATAAGATGATTCGGAGGGGCGAGATGGATACGTTTTTGGTTCGTCCGGCATCCCCGTTTATACAGATGCTTGGCCAGGTGATGCATTTTCAGGCTATCCTGAGTATGGCTGTGTATGTGGGGATCCTTGTCTGGTCTATCCGGGGAATCGGACTTTCTATCGGCGTGCGGGAAATCATATTGCTGATCGAATATATCATTTGCGGTACGATGATCAATTCTGGAATTTATACGATTTTTAATACCCTTAATTTTTGGATTGTACAGGGGGATGATATTGCGGTTCTCGTACAGACCTGCCGGGAATTTGTCAAGTATCCTCTTCAGGTGTTCCCGACGGCGATTCAAGGACTGTTTACCTATATCCTGCCGCTTGGGTTTGTGGCATACTACCCGGTCCTGGGGCTTCTTGGGAAGACACGGATGCCGGTGATGATTTTGCTGCCGTGTGTGGCTGTGCTGACGGTGGTGATTGCATCAGTACTCTGGCGAATGGGGCTCAAGGGATATAATAGTACAGGAACGTAAGGGGAGGAAGAAGATATGCAGATAGAAGTCAGTCATCTTGTAAAGGAATATAAAAGAAAAAGGGATCCGGGTTCTATGGTAAAGGCGTTGGCGTCCATGTTTCATCCAGACTATGAAAGATTTCGGGCGGTAGACGATATAAACTTTCAGATTGCAAAAGGAGAGGCCGTCGGCTATGTAGGCCCGAACGGAAGTGGAAAATCCACCACTATTAAGATGCTTTCTGGCGTTTTGACACCGACAGAGGGACAAGTTCTTGTGAATGGAATGGAGCCGACGAAAGCCCGGATGAAAGTTAATAAGAAGATTGGGGTGGTATTTGGTAATCGTTCTGTCCTCTGGTGGGATGTGCCGGTGATGGAGTCCTACCGACTGCTCCAGACACTCTACGAGATTCCCGAGGAACGTTTTCGGCGGAACTTGGAAGAGTTTACGGAACTGATGGAGATGGAGAGATTGCTTGGTACTCCGGAACGGCAGCTTTCCCTTGGACAGAAAATCAAGTGTAATATCGCGGCGGCGTTTCTCCATGATCCGGAGATTGTGTTTCTCGATGAACCGACGATTGGACTGGACAGTGAATCCAAATACCGAATTCGTAAATTCATTAAACAGATGAATGAGGAAAGAAAGACGACATTCATTGTAACATCTCACGATTTCCAGGATATCGAATCGTTGTGTCATCGGATTATTCTGATTAATCATGGAAAACTGGTAGTGGATGATCACATTGAGAACGTCCGGAAAAACTTTGACAGACGCAAACAGATCCGGTTAGAACTAGAGCGGAATCCATGGAAAGGCGTGACAGAGTTTGAGATGCCTGGAGTGAGGATTTTACATTCGCAGGAGTCAGAACTTGTGCTGGAATTTAACACGGAAGAATATGAGAGTATGAGTATTATGAACCGGGTTGCGGAGAAATCCAGGATTTTGGATGTATCTATCAATGGACAGGATATCGAATCGATTATCCGGGATATTGTAAAGAAGGATAATGGACAGACCGGCTAGAAGAAAAAAGCCTGGAACCGTCAGCTATAAGGAGGCTGTCGGATTTCAGGCTTTCTTTTATGGGCGTTACAGATTTTTGCGTCTGTTTGCCTAAAACCATTTTTTCTTTTTAAAATATAGAATCAAACCTAAGCTGATCCCGATACTTACGATAATAAATACGGGATACCCCCATGGAGAAGAAAGTTCCGGCATATTGTGAAAATTCATTCCATACCATCCTACCATAAGAGACAGCGGCAGAAATAAGGTTGTAATCAGTGTAAACACTTTCATCAGTTCATTCTGTTCAATGTCAATCTGAGACTGATATGTCTCCCTCATCTGCATCACATAGTCCTGTAAATTTAATACCGCGGCATGGCAGCGGTCTATCCGGTTATGAACGATATTGAAATGGATCAGCCCATCTTCGCAGATCAAATTGTTTGCATTATCAAGGAGTCCGTCACAAATTACCTGGAGCTGTGTATAATATCTTTTCAATCGTAGAAGTTCTTTTCGATATTCCTGAATTTTCAACATATAGTCCTGGCTGTGTGAGGAGATACCAATATCTTCTGTATCAGTAATAAGATCTTCATAATTGTCAATATAATCCATATCGCATGCAAGCAGTCCGACGAGAAAATCATGGAGCTGCCGTTCAGTATTTTTGTTTTCACTTCCGAAAAAATTCGTCATACGAACCTGTGTATCCGCATTTTCACAATAGACCAACAAGTCCTTTCTGCTGAAATAAATTAAAATTCTTTCTGTATCGGTTTCCGGGCTGTTGATATCGTACCAGTTAAAACTGCATAAATCAAAATCCGGGTACCATTCAAAGGAAGCCGTTTTGCGTGTAAGAAGATGTTCCTTCAAAATCTTTTTTCCCACATTGTCAATATGGATTCCGTCTAACTCGTTATCTTCTTTTTGAAATAAGAAAACTCTCTGCATGTTTCTACCTCCGATCGATCGACTTATCATTTTCAGGATAGCATGATTTTAGCACAATAAGGAAAGAGATACTATGATGAAAGATTCTATTTTTTGAAAAGTAATACCAGAAAGGAGATCTTGTTGTGGATTTGGCAGAAAGGTTTTATAATAGTACAGAAACGTAAAGAGAGGGAGGGGAACCCCGCAAAACAGCAGACTGCAACTGCCGGTTGACAATGTTCCGTGTCCGGTTGCTGGAAAAATCTCTGGATTTCGGCTAACATGTAAGCAGACAAAATAAGAAAGGCAGGATAATACAGGTATGGAATTATCAGAGAAAATTCAGATGCTTCGGAAGAAGGAGGGCCTCTCTCAGGAGGGATTTGCAGAGAAGATGGGGGTCAGCAGACAGGCGGTCTCGAAATGGGAACTTGGGGTTTCCAAGCCGGATGTGGATAAAATTTTGTTGATGAGCAAGTTGTTTGATGTTTCCTGTGACTATCTGCTGAAAGACCAGGTGGAAAATGATAAAGAAGAAAAAGTGATTTATTATCAGGAAGTGAAACCGTGGAAATTTGAGAAGAAGAGTCGGCATACTCTGTTGGGGCTGCCTCTTTATCATATCTGTTTTCAAGGCACACGGATGGGTGGACGGATGAATTTTAAGATGACGACGGCAAAAGGAGTGTTAGCGATTGGCTGCAAAGCAAAGGGGATCCTTAGTATCGGTATTGTAGCAAGAGGTCTTCTTTCTCTTGGAGTGGCATCGGCAGGCCTGTTCTCTTTTGGGGCGGTAAGTCTTGGGTTGATTTCCCTGGGAGCTTTGTCTGTAGGTCTTGTGGCGGGAGGGAATATCTGCGTTGGTGTGATTGCATTTGGTAATCTTGCTGTGGGAGTGTATTCTCTTGGTAATTGTGCGGTTGCCAACAAGATCGCACTTGGAAATTACGCTCACGCACATATTGCGATTGGAAATAGTGTACATGGTGTGAAAGAGCTGCTCTTACAAGATTCCAACTTTTCCGATATGAATCCTGCGATTGTGAAAAAAATGATCCTTGGTGAATTTCCAAAAACCTGGTCTGTTATTCAAAGACTTTTCACCATGTGGTAAAAAGCTTCTGGATGCCATTTGTGCTTCAGATAGTATAGCAGGGTTCTGCTATACTCAGCTTGCTGATGTGGAGCAGGAGACGAATGGACTTCTTACATGCGACCGGGTTCCCAAAATAAGGACGGAAATCATCAGGAAGATAAACGACAGAGTTAATAAGAAAAGAATACGGATATAAAAATTACATGAAAGGGTTTGTAGTTGCAAAAGCTTTAGAAAATTTTCATTTTCCTCGGGTTGAAAAATGTGTCATATGTGCTAGAATCATAGAATATATGTAATGCTGGAGGAATATGATCGATGTATCTTAACTATTATCTGCAACAATTACGGTACATAGTATATATGGCACCGGTGCTTCTAATCGCCATCACGGCTCACGAATTTGCTCACGGGTGGATGTCGGAGCGTCTGGGTGACCCGACTCCGAGGGTGGATGGGCGCATGAGCCTCAATCCGTTTCGGCATCTGGATCTTATCGGGACGCTCTGCCTCCTCTTTTTTCATATGGGCTGGGCGAAGCCGGTACGGATCAACACCAGGTATTACCGGGACCGGAGGAAGGGAATCATTCTTGTCTCTTTGGCGGGTCCGGTGATGAATTTTATCCTTGCCTTTCTTTCGATACTGGGAAGCGGACTGATTCTCCGTTTCGGAAACGCTACTTCTGAGCTGATGCAGACACTCTATCTGCTCTGTTATTATTCGGCGGTGATGAATACGGGACTTGGTGTTTTCAACCTGATTCCATTTCCGCCGCTGGACGGATCCAATGTCCTGGAGCAGCTTGTGCCGCGAGTGGAGTATTTCTATATGAGGATCAGGCCTTACCGAACCTGGATTCTGCTTCTCCTTCTTGCAAGCGGGGTACTCAGCCGTCCGCTTACAATGGCTAATAGTACGATTCTTGGAGGCATGTGGGAGATTGTGGAAAAGGTCCTTGGATTTGGCGTGCAAATGCAGTCTCAGGGCGGGGGGACCATCCTTTAATAAAAATAAAACCAAAACAGCAGATCTCTGTCACACTGACGGAGACCTGCTGTTTTTGTGGTATTCTTTTCTGTCATTTTTTGCGCTATTCGGCTGGATCCGATTCTTCTTCCGGGTCATATTTCTTGAAAATCCGGCTGAAACAAATATTGCAGATGTATGCGGTAATGGAAAATCCGCAGATCATACTGATGGCAATGACAAAGCCGAATGTCTTTGTGGAAAAGAAAAGCAAAAATCCAATAATCCCAAAATATACAAACATAATGAGTGTGTATGGCAGATGTCCCATGCACATCAGAAACGCATTGCGGATTGCCTGTCTGGTCGTACAGACATAATGGGCGATAATCGGGAACACGTACAAAAAGGCAGCCGCCAGCACGAGTATAATCATCAGAAGAAGAAGCCGGACAACGAAAAAGAGATCCCCTTTCATGGAGGAAGCGATCATATAATCATAGCGGAAAAAGAAAAACAGCGCAACACTGATCAGCCACACGACAGTGCCTTGCTTAAAATTTGACGCAAATGCCTTGAAAAAGCCTTTGACAATGTACGGATCCTCGCGGCGCACAAGCTTTAAGGAAATCGAATTGAGGGCCGCCAGAGAGGCTCCGATCGTAATGAAAGGAATGCAGCTTAAAATAAAGATCACATTCAAAATCAAAAGATCACAGACCTTTGAGAGAAACTGCATAAAAGGATTGTCCAGACTAAATAAACGATTCATAATTAACCTCCTTCGTACGATCCGAAGTACGGATCATCAAGAGACAGTATAGCGAAAAACAAGGTAAAAATCAATAAAAGAGGATGGATACACAAAAAATTCACTTGCCATATTGACGAATATTTATCATAATAATAGAATACAACGACAGGAGGAAACATCATGTTGGACAGAAAATACGAGCGTCAGATGAGCGGCAAGGAAAAGCGAAAATTTGAAGCCGAAAAGATGAGCCAAATGACGCTAAAGGAGAAACTGGAGTATCTGTGGATGTACTATAAAGTATATCTGCTGATTCCGGTGGTGATCGTGGTGCTGATCGTCGTCGGAGTGCAGATGTATCATGGGATTACCCAGAAAGTACTGTTAAACCTCACAATTTTGGGAGGAGAAAGCACGGACAGAACCGGACTGGAAAAGGAGATTCTGGAGCTTCTGGGGACAGGAAAGAAGAATGAGGCCGTCAAGATCAACGCTAATTTAAGCGGGTCGACGGACGACTATAACAGCAATATTGCTCTTTCCACCCTGATTGGGGCCGAGGCGGTAGACATCCTGATCTGCCCGGAAGAAGTTTACAAAGCATATGCGGATCAGAACAGCTTTTTAAACTTGGAGGATCTGCTTTCAGAGGAGGCTCTTGCGAGTGGTAAAGTACAGGGAGACGCCTTGATCCTGGAGGGAAGCGATTACATGGCACAGGAAGTCGGAGTGGTCTATGAGCCGGCTTACGTCTGCGTAATGAGTAATGCACAGAACGAGAAACAGGCGGCAGAGTTTATTGAAATGCTGCTTACGAAAGCCTCCTGACAGGGGCTTACAGCTCAAAACAGATAAACTGCTTTCAAAAACGCCTGAAAAGTGATATAATAGACCTTGCAACTTTATGGATTTGAGGACGTAGAGATGAACAAAAAAGGAACGATTCATTTTAAAGGCCAGTTGAAGTTGTATATGCAATGGCCGGTGGTTATGACGATTCTTCTGATTGCCATGAATATCTGGATCTACATGGTGGATCAGAGCGCAGGGTTCTTGATGAGCATATTTGTCATCATCTATGCGATTATCGCATTCATTCTGTATGTGAACAACCGCTCCCTGATTTTTGCGGAGCTGGTGGAGTTTGCGACGCAGTACAGCGGTGTGCAGGATATCCTGCTGCGGGAATTGGCCATACCATACGCGATTCTGATGGACGATGGAAAGATACTTTGGGGTAACAGCCAGTTTGCGGAGGCGATCGGGCCGGGATTCAGACCGGACACGTACCTGAGCAAATACATCCCAGAGCTGAATCGAAGTGTGTTTCCGAAAGAGGAAAAGGAAGGACAGAGGCTTGAGGTTTCCTACATGGGCCGGGACTACAGCGTGGATCTGTGTAAGGTTCCGGTGACAGGATTCAGCCAGAAGGAGCCTGTCCTTGAGATACCGGAGGGGAAAGAGTACTTTATCACCCTCTATATGAATGACGTCACGGATCTGAACCAGGCAGTGGCGGAAGTTGAGGATCAGAAGCTGGTGGCCGGACTGATCTATATTGACAACTACGACGAGGTCATCGAAAGTGTTGAGGAGGTCAGGCAGTCGCTTCTGATTGCGCTGATTGACAGGAAGATCAACCAGTATGTGGCGAGGATGGACGGAATTGTTAAGAAGCTGGAGAAAGACCGCTACTTTATCATTGTTAAAAATTTTTATTTCCATAAGATGGAGGAGGATCATTTTTCCATCCTGGACGATGTAAAGGAAATCAGCGTCGGCAACAAGATTCCGGCGACATTAAGTATCGGGCTTGGATTCAGCGAGGAGACGTACGGACAGAGCTATGATTATGCCCGTGTGGCGATCGACCTTGCGCTTGCAAGGGGAGGTGATCAGGCGGTCATCAAAAACCAGGACGGCATCAAGTATTACGGAGGCAAGCGGGAGCAGACATCCAAGAATACGCGGGTCAAGGCGAGAGTCAAGGCCGAGGCACTGCGTGAATTTATGATCGCTAAGGATCAGGTACTGATTATGGGGCATAAGCTTGGCGATTCCGATTCTTTCGGGGCCGCTATCGGCATCTACAAGATCGCGGCAAGCATGGAGAAGAAGGCGCATATCGTGATCAATGATATCACCGCTTCTTTGAAGCCGCTCTATAATGAGTTTAAGGAAAACGACCATTATCCGGAGGATATGTTTGTAGATTCCCAGGAGGCGCTTCGGCTTGTGGATGACAATACGATGGTGGTCGTGGTGGACGTTAACAAACCACCGATTACTGAGTGCGAGGAGCTGCTTGGTATGGTAAAGACGATTGCGGTGCTTGACCATCACAGGCAGGGCAGTAAGGCGATCGAAAATGCAGTGCTTTCCTATGTGGAGCCGTACGCGTCTTCCACATGTGAGATGGTAGCGGAAGTATTACAGTACATTTCAGACGATATCAGGCTGGACCCGATTGAGGCAAACTGCATTTATGCCGGAATTATGATTGATACAAACAACTTTACGAACCGTACCGGAGTCCGTACCTTTGAGGCGGCGGCATTCCTGAGGAGAAACGGCGCGGACGTTACCCATGTACACAAGATCTTCCGGGATGACCTGGAGGCGTACCGGGCGAAGGCAGCTATTATCGGGCGGGCGGAGATTTACCGCGACTGCTTCATTATCGCAAGAGGTGCGGAGGAGGACATCGAGAGTCCGACAATCGTGGGAGCGCAGGCTTCTAATGAGCTGTTGAATATCAGTCAGGTGAAGGCAGCGTTTGTCCTGACTGAGTACCACGGGAAAGTATATGTAAGCGCACGTTCCATCGATGAGATCAACGTACAGATCATTATGGAGCGGATCGGGGGAGGCGGGCACATTAACAGTGCCGGCGCTCAGTTTGAAAATACGGATCTGGAGGGCGATATTGAAACGCTCAAACAGATCATTGACGATATGATTGAAGGAGGAGACATCACAGTATGAAAGTAATTTTACTACAAGATATCAAGTCGCTTGGAAAGAAGGGGGAGATCGTAGAGGTCAGAGACGGCTACGCAAGAAACGTCCTTCTGAAGAAAAACCAAGGGGTAGAAGCGACAGGGAAGAACTTAAATGATCTCAAGCTCCAGAAGGCGAATGACGCAAAGATCGCACAGGAGCAGCTTGAGGCGGCGCAGGCTCTAAAAGCGGAGATCGAAGCAGAGGATAAGAAGGTCATTTTGAAGATGAAGACCGGGGAGGGCGGAAGAACATTTGGTTCTATTTCTTCCAAGGAGATTGCGGCTGCGGTAAAGGAGCAGCTCGGATATGATATTGATAAGAAGAAGATTCAGATGAAAGAGCCTGTGAAATCTCTGGGAATGCATTTGATCCAGGTACGGCTTCACACAAAGGTGACGGCAGAGCTGAAAGTCTCTGTGCAGGAAGCATAGGATTCTGCCAAAAGCAGGAATGACAACGGGAGGAATTTAAGATGGAAGAGGCTTTGATTAAGAGAGTCCTGCCGCACAGCATCGAGGCGGAACAGTCTGTTGTGGGAGCCATGCTGATGGATAAAGAGGCGATTATGACAGCATCCGAGATCATCAGTGGAGAAGATTTTTACCAGACTACTTACGGCGTCGTGTTCGGAGCGATCGTGGAGCTCTATAATGAAGGCAAGCCGGTGGATCTGATTACGCTTCAGGACAGATTAAGGGAAAAGGACGTGCCTGAGGAAATCCAGAGTCTGGAATTTGTCCGGGAGCTTCTGACATCAGTTTCCACCTCAGCCAATGTCAAGTACTATGCGGATATCGTGGCGGAAAAGTCGATGCTTAGAAAACTGATCCGGTTGACAGAGGGAATTGCCAATACCTGTTACTTGGCGAAGGAGCCCCTGGAGGGGATCCTGGAGAAAACGGAAAAAGATGTTTTTGAGCTGATACAGAAGAGAAATACAGGGGACTATGTACCAATCCGCCAGGTCGTGCTTAATGCTCTTGACAAGATCGAAAAGGCTTCCAAAAGTAAGGGCACAGTCACCGGTATTCCAACGGGATTTATTGATCTGGACTACAAGATGTCCGGACTCCAGCCGTCGGATCTCATTCTCGTGGCGGCAAGACCGTCCATGGGTAAGACTGCGTTTGTCCTGAATATTGCACAGCACGTTGCCTTTAAGGTCGAAAAGACGGTTGCGATTTTCAGTCTTGAGATGTCAAAGGAACAGCTCGTCAATCGTCTGTTTGCCTTGGAGTCCCAGGTGGATTCCCAGTCGCTGCGAACGGGAAATCTGAAAGATACGGATTGGGAGAAGCTGATAGAAGGAGCCGGAATTATTGGACGGTCTAATCTGATTATTGACGATACACCGGGTATCTCCATTTCGGAGATGCGCTCCAAGTGCAGAAAGTATAAACTTGAGCATGGTCTGGAGCTGATCATCATCGACTACTTACAGTTAATGAGCGGAAGTGTTGGAGGGCGAAGCGAGTCCAGGCAGCAGGAGATTTCCGATATCTCCCGTTCCTTAAAGGCGCTTGCCCGTGAGCTCAATGTTCCGGTGATTGCATTGTCACAGCTCAGTCGGGCGGTGGAGCAAAGACCGGATCACAGACCGATGCTTTCCGACCTTCGTGAGTCCGGAGCTATTGAGCAGGATGCTGACGTTGTAATGTTTATTTACCGTGATGACTATTACCACAAGGATACCGACCGCCCGAATATAGCGGAGATTATCATAGCGAAGCAGAGAAACGGTCCGATTGGAACAGTCGAGCTGACATGGCTTCCGAATTACACGAAATTCGCGAATTTCCTTCGGAAAGATGAAAGATAGTTCCTGTAGGATAAAAGAAAAGTGCTGCCACATCCTGTCAGATGATAAGATGCGGCAGCACTTTTCGTAATGGGATCAGGCTTCGCCAAGCAGCCGGTGGAAAAAGCGGGACGGAGCAGTCCTGACGCTTTCTTTCCGGTATAGCTGCTGCTGGCGGATCAGGTGATCCAGATTTCTGTAGCGTTCTTCTTCCTGACGTTCCTTCGCTTGGAGCAGGAAACTCATATTCTGGGATACTTGTTTTGTAATCGTTTCACTGATCTGTTTTTCGAGGATCGGATTGTTTTCCGCCAGCACGGTCCGAAGGACAGAAGCCAGAAGTGATTCCGGTGTTTCCTCCTTCGACTTATTCTGTAAAGCCTCTTTCGTATGTAGAATATCCGGGATAACGTCCTTTAGGTCACCGATCCGGATGCCTTGCTCTAATAGTTCCTTGATACAGCTAAACAGCCGTATGTCTTCGTCGGTATAGTAACGATGCCCGTTTTCAGTCCGGCCACACGGCAGACAAAGGTGCTTCTCCCAGTAGAGGAGGAGACGCTCGTCCACGCCCGTGCGCTTGGCAGCTTCTGAAACCATATACTGAACCTCGCCCATACAACAACCCCCTGTTAATTTTTTTATACACATATGCTGCACCTCTATCATAACATATTATGGGGCAGAAATCCCAAAAACTTCTCGACGGGTTCTGACATGGATTTGGCGTATGGTGTAGAAAAAATACCGCCATCCCAAGGGGGATGACGGTATCCTCATTTAAACGTACTAAACGAACTGAAATTATTCTGCGGAGATAGCTCCTGTCGGGCACTGTGCTGCACAAGCACCACAATCTACACAAGCAGCCGGATCGATCTCGTAGTGATCTGCTCCCTGAGAAATAGCGCCAACTGGACATTCAGCTTCGCAAGCTCCACAGCTTACACATTCATCACTAATTACGTGTGCCATAGTATGTATCCTCCTTATTCTAAACATTCCATGTAATATGGTGACTTTATTTTAATACAAAAAATTTCATTATACAAGTAAATTCGTGGTTTTAATTTAATACAAAAGCATTTTGACCCAAAAAGCCCCTGGAAAAATTAAGAAAAACTTTATGCATTTTTAGAAAAATTGGTGTATAGTGTAGGGTAGTAATTTTAATAACAGGAGAAATAACGATGAAAAAAAAGATCGCAGTCATGGCAGTCATGCTCTGTACGGCATTGCTGGGAACAGCCTGTGCAGGCGAGGATACATCCGATAAAGATAGCGTGGTACTCGATCAGGGAGAAGAAGAGTCAGCAGATCAGACAAAACTGAATATGATTCAGCCGCAGGCGTATAGTACTGTGGAGGGCCTGAAGCTTAAAAAGGGCAGCTACATATCCATCATCGGGAAATCCGAGGATTCTGTATACTGGGACGAAATAAAGCGCGGGGCCGAGGATGCGGTGGACGAGCTGAATGAAGCTCTGGGATACAGTGGAAAGGACAAAATCAAAGTCACATATAATGCTCCAAGTCACGAAGGAGACGTGGACGAGCAGATCAATATTCTGGACGAGGAGTTGGATCGTTATCCGATCGCCGTCGGGATCGCGGTTATTGATAAGACGGCATGTGAAGTGCAGTTCGATTTGGCCATGGAGAATAGTATCCCGATCGTGGAGTTTGATTCTCCGAGCGATTATCAGGGGATCATGGCTTTAGTCTCTACGAATAATCAGGAGGCAGGGGCAACGGCTGCGGACAAAATGGCAGGGATGATGGAAGAGCAGGGAGAGGTTCTTCTATTCATTCAGGATCATATTTCCGGATCTGCAAAGCAGAGAGAGGCGGGAATGGTGAATCAGTTTCAGACGCAGTATCCGAATATCCAGGTAGGAGGGGTCTATTACATGGATGAGCTGGAAGGCCTGAAAGAGGACACAGCCGCGAAGCTTGAAAAGGAAGCGGGGGAAATCACAGACGAGGAGGTCTTGCGGCAGATCTTTGCTGACCATCCAGACGCAAAAGGGTGTATTGCGGCCAACGAAGAGACAGCAGAGATGGTGATTGATGCCTGTGAAACCGCGGAGCGGGACGATATTCGGATTATCGGATTTGACGGAGGGGAGACGCTGACGGAAGCGCTGTCTGACGGCAAGATCGACGGACTGATCGTACAGAATCCATATGGCATGGGCTACGCTACTGTGGTGGCAGCGGCACGCTCTGCACTGGATATGGGAAATGAAGCGAACGTCGACACCGGATATGCTTGGGTGACTCAGGACAATATGGAAGAAACAGCAATTAAGAATATGCTGTATTAAGAGAAAAGGGAGGTATAAAACTCCCCTAACTAGGAATCGCCAGTATCGGCAAATGCCGGTTCTGGCGATTCTGTACTTTTTTAAATTTTCATTTCATTTTACTTGTGCAATCTTTATCTCCCGGCGTCGGATTTTGGGAGGGAGAAGATGAATTCCGTCCCTACGCCCTCGGTGCTGATGACGTTGATATTTTCATTGTGAGCTTGAATGATTTCACGGACAATGGCAAGTCCCAGGCCAGTTCCTTTTTTGTCTTTTCCACGGGAAAGATCACTCTTGTAAAACCGCTCCCAGATTTTGCTTAGATCCTCTTTGGGGATACCGATTCCGTAGTCACGTACTGACGTGAAGATTTTTTCCCCGCGCTCCGTTGTCTCAATGGTGACAGTGGACTGAGGATTGCTGAATTTGATGGCATTGTCCAGAAGATTATACAGTACCTGTTGGATTTTGCTCCGGTCAGCGTGGACATAAAGCACCCGTGAAGCAAACAACAACTCTATGGAGATTTTCCGGGACGTGCAGGTCCCCTCAAAGGAGGCGGCGACCTGCTTCATCATTTCGTGCAGGTCAAAGGATTCCTTGTTAAGAAGAAGGTCCTTTGTGTCAAACTCATTTAGTGTCAGCAGATCTCGTGTCAGGTCAGTCAGACGCTCCGTCTCAAACAGAATGATATTAAGATATTTGCCCTGGAGCTCCACCGGGATCGTGCCGTCTGCGATGGCCTCGATATATCCTTTGATAGAGGTCAGTGGAGAACGGAAATCATGGGAAACATTGGCCACAAATTTTTTCTGATAGTCTTCCATGTCCTTTAAGTGTGTAGACATATAGTTCAGTGAAGCAGATAGATAACCGATCTCGTCCTGAGAGTTAACCGGAATCTCGTAGTCCAGATTGCCTGAGGCATACTGTTTGGCCGCTTCTGTGATTTTACGAAGCGGCAGATAGATAAACAGATGGATGCCTAGGAAAATCATAAAGGACAACACGTAGATGACGATCAGTGTGATATAGACACAGACCATGATGCTGTGCTGCTGTTCTTCAAAATAGGAGAGCGGTTTATGGACGAGAAGATAACCTTTTGTGGAAAACCCTTCTGTTACCGGTACGATCATCGTCAGAACTTCATCGGAATAATAGCCATGATAATCTCCGGTGAGATATTGTTCCCCGCCGGCCTCCGCCGGATCAAAATCCTGAATCTGTTTTGGTACCATTCCCGTCCCGGAAGAGGAGACGGACAGAAGGACATTCCCATCCGTGTCGGTGAGCCAGAGATCTGCCTCCAGATAAATATTGACGCCGTTTAACAGCGTCCGTGTAGCAGTAAAAGACATATCCTCCGAATAATAGTCGGAAAGTTGGTCTGTGGCGAGGATAGTGGCCTCACGGTACAGCCGGGAGGCATCGTCGTCCCGGATTGTGTCCAGGACGAGCTGCGCTCCCAGAGTGGCGGCTGTAAAGATGCTTAGAAATCCAAATATGATATACAGAATAATAAATTTTAAGTACAGATTGCTGTGCATAGTTTATTTTACCTCAAACTTGTACCCGATTCCCCAGACAGTACTGAGACTCCAGCCGTTATGATCTTTGATCTTTTCTCGAAGACGTTTGATGTGGACATCCACAGTCCGGGTGTCGCCGATGTATTCGTATCCCCAGATCTGATCGAGAAGCTGTTCTCTTGTAAACACTTGATTCGGAGAAGCTGCAAGGAAATACAAAAGCTCCAGCTCCTTTGGAGGCATATCCACGTGCTGTCCATCTACAACGACAGAGTAGTTCGTCAGGTTGATAGAAATGCCAGGATATTCGACGCATTTCCCTTTGGAAACATCGTTTGTCTCCGGTTTGGCCGGCTGATACCGGCGCAGAACGGCTTTTACCCGGGCAACGAGTTCCTTAGAATCAAACGGTTTGATAATATAGTCGTCCGCACCAAGTTCCAGGCCAAGCACCTTGTCAAAGACCTCTCCCTTAGCGGAGAGCATGATGATCGGTACGTTGGATCTGGAACGGATTTCCCGGCAGACCTGATATCCGTCTATTCCAGGCAGCATCAGATCCAGCAGAATCAGATTCGGCTGATACGAGTCGAAAGCCCGAAGTGCCTCCTCCCCGTCATAGACCATCTGTGTATCGAAACATTCTTTTGTCAGGTACAGACTCAGAAGCTCCGCGATATTTTCATCATCGTCTACGATTAAGATTTTCTGTTTTGTAGTCATAACTTCCTCCCTATTTAAACTCAACAATAGTGACGCCTGCATCGCCTTCGCCGAAAGCGCCAAGACGATAGGATTTGACATGTTTTTGCCTCTTTAAATACTGGTGAACAGCGTTTCTAAGCGCTCCGGTTCCTTTCCCGTGTACGACACGAACAGGGCTGAGATGTGCAAGGTAAGCGTCGTCCAGATATTTGTCCAGAAGCGCCACGGCCTCGTCCGAGGTTCTTCCGATAAGATTGATTTCCGGGCTTACAGTCAACGATTTTCCCATCTTCATCTTACCAGAAGAGGTGCGCCTGGTCTGCTTTGAAGTATAGGAAGCCGTTTCCTCGATGATATCCAGGTCCGTGATCGGGACTTTGGAGCGTAGAATTCCCATCTGTACCTCTACGTTCCCCCTGGAATCCGGCAGCGTGTGGACCGTTCCCGTAAGATTCATACTCAGCACCCGGACAGAAGTCCCAAGCTTAAAGTCGGACGGCTTGTAGGCTTTCTTCGGCTGTGCCTTTTCCAGTGTGACCTTGGAAGAGGTCTTCGCCATTCTCTGCCGGAGCTTTTCCCGCTCCTTTTCCATTTCAGAGGCAGAAATATTTTCTTTCCCGAATTTGCGGAAATTCCGCATAGTCTCATCCGCATAATCTTTGGCGCTTTGCAGGATCCGCTCTGCCTTTTCGTTGGCATCCCGAATGATCCGTTCCTTTTGGGCGTCGAGTTTTTCCTGCTTTTCCTTTGTGCGGCGTCGCAGCGTTTCCAGTTCTTCTTTGTAGGCCCGGATTTCTGCCTGCTCCCGCTCAATGGTACGTCGGCTGTGTTCCAGATCACTTAACAACTCTTCAAAGGATTCTTCCTGGTCGCTTAAGTGTGTCTTTGCCTCCTCGATGATTTCATCCGAAAGTCCCAGCTTTTTGGAGATGGCGAAGGCATTACTCTTTCCGGGAATACCGATCAGAAGGTGGTATGTCGGACGGAGCGTCTCCACGTCGAACTCACAGCTTGCGTTCTCCACGCCTTCGGTGGTTAGAGCGAAGACTTTCAGCTCACTGTAGTGAGTGGTCGCCATTGTACGGATTCCCCGCCGGTGGAGGCTCGTAAGAATGGCAATGGCAAGAGCCGCCCCCTCAGTCGGGTCGGTTCCGGCGCCAAGCTCGTCAAATAGGACGAGAGAATGTTCATCAACCTGTTTCAGGAAAGATACAATATTTGTCATATGGGAAGAGAAAGTACTCAGACTCTGCTCTATACTCTGCTCATCCCCGATATCCGCATATACTTCGGTAAAGACTGCAAGTTCGGAACGGTCCAGCGCAGGAATGTGAAGACCTGCCTGCCCCATGAGAGTAAACAGTCCGGTTGTTTTTAAGGAAACCGTCTTTCCTCCTGTATTCGGCCCGGTCACAATCAGAAGATCATAGTCGTCTCCCAGACAGATTGTGGTAGGAACAACCTTTGTCCGGTCTAAAAGAGGGTGACGGCCTTCCCGGATATAAATCCGTCCCTCCTGATTCAGCACCGGGCGTGAGGCATTCTGGTCTACTGCAAGAGAGCCTCTTGCGAAAATGAAATCCAGTGTGGTCAGTACTTCGTAGTCTACCCGCAGTTCCTCACAGTGCTCGGCTGCCATGGAGCTTAAAGTGGAAAGAATTACCTGGATCTCCTCTTGTTCTTTGGCGTGCAGCTCCATGAGATCATTATTCAACTTCACAACGGTCATTGGCTCAATGAATAAGGTGGAGCCGGTAGAGGACTGGTCGTGTATCATCCCCTTGACCTGACTACGGTACTCTGCCTTGACCGGGAGACAATAACGGTCTCCCCGCATCGTCACAATAGCGTCCTGAAGATAATTCCTCATGGAGCCATTGACCATGCTGTTTAAGGCAGAGTGAATCTTCCCGTCAAAGGATTGAATACTCCGGCGGATCTTCTGAAGATTGGCGCTTGCGTCGTCCGCAATTACATCCTCTTCCAGGATACAGCGACGGATCTCGGAAGCCACACGGGTTACAGGCTCAAGACGTTGAAAATAAAAATCCAGACAGTCAGGAAACTCATCGACTGTCTCATGGCGACCGTAGGATTTGATCTGTCCTGCACAGTCCAGAAGGCGTCCAATGGAAAGAAGCTCACCTGATCCAAGGGAGGCTCCCAGCTCCAGCCGCTTTAAGGATGCCTCTACAGGGACGCATCCTCCAAAAGACGGTCTGCCTTTTTTAATGATCCGGGTAAAGGCTGCCGCGGTCTCCTCCTGCATTTGCTCGATGGCAGACAGTTCTGTCTGTGGCAGGAGCGACCGGCAAAGCTGCTTTCCGCTCTCAGAAGAAGCATGATCCGCAAGGAGCGAGATAATTTTATTATATTCTAATTTGCGTAATGTCTTACTATTCATGAAAATCCCCTGTCTTTACATACTTTGTCAAATACCATTTTAACCTATTTGCCATCTAAAATAAAGGAGAAAAAAAGGTTAAATGTTGAACATTGGGAAGTGTTACGGTATACTATAAAAAGGGATGTTAAAGGAGAACAACAATGTCTGCCCAATTTCAAGATGATGATGAGAAAAAGGAAGAGAAAGAATCCTATTCCTTTTTGAAAGAGACGATCAAGAAGCCCCCGATAGATAAGCGGGTGGCAACAATAAAGATTCTTAAGGTCGCGGGCCTGGGACTGATTTTCGGACTGATGGCGTGTGTTAGTTTTTTTGCGGTCAAACCATGGGCGAGTGAGCATATCGGCAATACAAAGACCAATGTCACGATTCCAAAGGATGAACAGACTGAAAGGGAAGACGAAAGCCAGGAGAAAGAAGAGCAGACAGCGGCTCCGGTGCTGACGATCGAGAATTACGGGCAGATGATGGATGAGATGAATCAGATTGCAGCCACAGTGGAAAAGAGTATCGTGTCGATCGAGGGAAAGACGGAGGAGACTTTCGAGGATCTGTCCGGAGAGACACGACAGAGACGCTCTGGGGTTATCGTAGCTGATAATGGTGTGGAGCTTCTGATTCTGACAAACGACTGCATTTACCAGAAAGGGACTCCGGTCACGGCTATTTTCTACGATGGTAACGAGGTGACAGCCTCTTTAAAGCAGCAGGATCAACATCTTGGTATTGCAGTCTATGCGGTAGAGAAGTCCAGACTGCCCCAGAATACTTCTCTCCAGGCAAAGTCGGTCACACTTGGTAACTCTAATCTCATATCCACGGGAGATCCGGTGATTGCCATTGGCTCTCCTTTTGGGACGAAAGATGGAGTCGGTTTTGGCGTGATCAGCGGGACGAAAGAACAAAGGTATCTCTGCGACGGCCAGTATCAGATTTTGCAGACTGATATGGTCTGGACCAAAGGTGCAAGCGGTGTACTGGTAAGCTTGAGTGGTGAAGTTATCGGGCTGATTGATGCAGGTGATGAGAGCGGATACGGCGTAATGAGTGCTTTTGCGGTCTCTGAGCTGAAAGAAGAGATCGAGCTTCTTTCAAACGGAGTTTCTGCTGCTTATTTGGGTATCAACGGAACCGAAGTATCAGACGCTATCGCAGACAGCCAGGATATGCCGAAAGGTATATATGTAAGCTCCGTGATGCCGGATTCCCCGGCCATGCAGGCAGGTATCCAGAGCGGCGACATTCTGACCGAGATCGGTGATACAAAAATTTATACGCTCAAAGGACTCAAAGACGAACTTCTGGACTATCGGTCCGGGCGGCAGACCGTGATTCAGGGAAAACGCAGAGGCTCTGACGGTTATGTGGACGTCCACTTTGAGGTGACTTTGGGCAGTGCGGAATAAAGATTAGAAATGAGGAAAAAAATGAGATATATTCAGGAACTGCATGAAGGAGAAACCATTCGTGCAATTTACTTATGTAAATCAAAGAGAAGTGCGGAGACGAGAAACGGGAAACCGTATGATAACCTGATCTTGCAGGATAAGACAGGGACTTTGGACGGGAAGATCTGGGATCCGAATTCCAACGGGATCGCAGACTATGACGAGAAAGATTTTGTTGAGGTTGTGGGCGAAGTGACGACCTACAATAATAATCTACAGCTCAATATCAAGCAGCTCAGAAAAGCCCACGAGGACGAATATATTCTGGCTGACTACATGCCGACGAGCGACCGGGACGTGGAGGAAATGTATAAAGACCTGCTCAACTTTGTGGATATGATCCGCAATCCATACCTTAAACAGTCGGTAGAGTATTACTTTGTGAAGGATGAGGAATTTATCCGGAAATTTAAAAACCACTCCGCGGCCAAGAGCGTTCACCACGGCTTCTGCGGCGGGCTGTTGGAGCACACGGTCAGTATTTTGAATCTTTGCCGTTACTATGCGGCGGCGTATGACTTTCTGAGTGCGGATTTGCTTTATGCGGCGGCACTTTACCATGATATCGGAAAGACAAAGGAGCTATCCGCATTTCCGGAGAATGACTATACAGACGATGGACAGCTTCTGGGACATATCGTTATCGGAGTAGAGATGCTCGATGAGGCAATTCGTGCGATTCCTGGTTTTCCTCCAAAGCTTGCAAGCGAGCTGAAGCACTGTATTTTGTCACACCATGGCGAGCTGGAGTATGGCTCCCCGAAGAAGCCGGCCCTTGCGGAGGCAATGGCGCTGAATCTGGCGGATATGACGGACGCCAGGATGCAGACGATGAAAGAGATCCTGAAAGACAAACATACGACGGAATGGCTCGGATACAATCGATTGTTTGAGTCTAATCTAAGAAAATCGAGCTTGTCGTAGAGAACAGAAAGAGCAGATATGGAAAGCATTTTAGATATTATTTCGGAGAAGAAAGCGTCCCTTCCCAGAAAGCAGTGAATGGTGGCGGAGTATATGGAGAAAAATCCCCAGGTCATGTCCTACATTACGCTGCGGGAACTCAGCAGTAGTCAGGAGGTGACGGAGATCACGGTGCTCAAGACGTGCCAGTCCCTCGGATTTGACGGCTTCAATGAACTGAAATATGAGTTCCGGAAGAATTCAATCGCAAAGCGGAAGACAGATGTACTGGATGAGAAAAATTTTTACACTGAGAGTATTCCGGAGTATGAGTCGGAGGACGAGCGGAAGTTCCTGAAAGAAGTGGGCGAGAGTGAGGTGCAGATGACGGCACAGTTCTGGGAGGAAGTCAATCTCACCGATATTTTCCGGGCTGCGGGGATGCTGCTTAGCAAGAAAAAGATCTATATTTGCGGCAGAGGTATCTCGTATCTTCTGGCACAGTGTATGGTCGCCTATCTGTATGGATGTGACTGCTATGCCAGCGTAGTCAATACCGAGCTGAATGAAGAGGTATACGGCGTACTCTCTGAGCTGAACGAAGATGCGGTCATGGTAGCCGTTTCTTTTCCGGACTATTATTTTATGACATTGAAACTTGCAGAGTACGCAAAGAATAATCACACGATGATTCTGGCCATCACTGATGACCCGAAAGCAGAAGTGGCGGAACTGGCAGACCTCACACTGGCGGCACCGTCCATGACACGGGCATTTCTGAACACCTTGTCCACGCCGATGTTTCTTGTCAATCTGCTGGTGTCAGCCGTCAAGATTCGTAAAAAGGACAAAAAGAACCCACAAAAAGAGCGGAAGATCAATGATCTTCTGGAATCATAGAGAGCCAAAGAACAGGCAGGATTCTCTCCAAATGAGAGGATCCTGCTTTTTCTGTGAGACGAGAAAAATTAGATGGTTTGCACAAAACGTATCGAGAAAAACTGTAAATAATATAGTATTTGCAATCCGCCTTTGTTTATATATAGACAATATATAGTAAGTGCTATACTTATAAAAATATAAACAAGTAATCTTATTACAGGAGGAGGTACACATGAAAAAGAAATTGTTATCAGTCCTGATCGCAGGTGTTCTTGTGGGTTCCCTTGCGGCATGTGGAGGCGGAGACAAAAAAGTGCAAAAAGTGATGTCGAAGTAGACGGCAACCAGCTAGATGCGGATCAACATTATAACACGTATATGTCCGCGGATCCGACGACATTGGACAGTGTCAAAGGAAATGACACATACGGCTGGAGTGTCCTTTTGAACATTATGGAGCCGCTGACAAGAATGGACGAACAGGACGGGGAGACCGTGAGAGTCCCGGCAGGTGCAAAAAGCTGGGAGTCCAACGACGACGGCACTGTTTGGACCTTTACCTTAAACGACAACAAATGGTCAGACGGAGAGCCGGTGACAGCCGAGGATTATGTATACGGTATCAAGCGGACTTTGGATCCGGAATCCGGCTCTTTGAACTCGTATCTGATTACCTGTATTAAAAACGGAAAGGCTGTCAACAACGGGGAAATGTCTGTGGACGAGCTTGGCGTCAAGGCAGTGGATGACAAGACACTGAAGATCACACTGGAACAGCCAACGCCTTATTTCCTTTCTCTAACGGACACAAGAGCGATGCTCCCGGAAAGACAGGATATCGTGGAGAAGTACGGGGATACTTACGGGGCAGAGGCTGGCAACATCGTGTGCAACGGACCGTTTAAGATGGATACCTGGACACACAACTCCGAGATTACGATCAGCAAAAATGACAACTACTGGGATGCAGATTCCGTACATCTGGATAAGGTGACATGGAAGATCATCCAGGAAGAGACGACCGTTTACAATTCCTTTGACAGTGGATCTCTTGACACCTGTTCTTCCGGTACACCGGAATGGATCGACCGCTTCTCAAAAAAAGACGGAGTGAAAAGTCTGGAATATGAAAACACTACGCTGAGATGCCACTTCTTCAACACAAAGGATGAATTGTTCCAAAACGAAAATATCCGTAAGGCATTTACCTATGCGATGGACAGAGAGGATATCAACAGCACCATTTATTTTGACACGCATAAGCCATCCTACAGCTGGGTAATGGGTCCGGTGAGTACAGGGGAAAACGGCTCCTACAGAGAACAGGTCGGCGAGACCCCGCTGAAAGATATCATGGCAAATCAGGATCCAAAAGAACTGCTCTTAAAAGGAATGGAAGAGCTGGGGCTTGGAGATGATCCGTCCCAGATTACCGTGACCTTAAGCGTAGGAGGAACGACACAGTGGCTTAGAACTTATGGCGAGTATTTCCAGCAAAAATATGAAGACGTGCTTGGCGTGAAGATTGAGCTGGAGCAGAATGAATGGGGAACGTTCCAGTCCAAGATCAACTCCGGTGACTACCAGATGGGTTACATGTCCTGGACAATCGACTACAACGATCCGATTTCCATGCTGGAAATTATGAAATCTGATGCCGGATCCATCCCGACTTTCTGGGTAAATGAAGAGTATGACAAACTCATTACCCAGGCTTCCAAAGAGATGGATGAAGCGAAACGGACCGAGCTTTACAAACAGGCGGAGCAGATTCTTCTCGAAGAATGTCCGGTCTGCCCGGTGACAAACGAAGTGTACCATGGATTTGTTTATTCTTACGTGAAGAACATTTCGACAAGCCCGTTCAACACGATGGGCATGAAGAAAGTCTACACAAGCGGAAGATAGCAGACCGAAAGCCAGCCGCCGCCACGTATGAACTGGCGGCGGCTCTTTCTCTATCATTAGGAGGCATGACATGAAGAAATACATAGCAAAACGAGTTATTTATATGTTGATTACCATGCTGATTATTACAGCGGCAACCTTTTTCCTGATGCACAGTATCCCGGGAGATCCTTTGTCCTACATGGCAAGAAACCTTCCGGAGCAGACGAGGGAAAATTATTATGCGACCTATGGGCTTGATAAGCCGGTCTATGAGCAGTTCGCAATTTTTATGAAAAATCTTGTGACAGAAGGAAGTTTTGGAGAATCGCTTCGGTATCCTGGGCGTTCCATCACCGATACGATCCTGCAAAATTCTCAGGTGTCTGTCGTACCAGGCGGGCTTGCCCTGGTGTTTGGCCTGATCATCGGTGTGATCCTTGGAATTATCGCAGCCTTAAAGAAGAATAAATGGCCGGATTACATCGTGATGTTTATTGCCATCGTGGGAATTACCGTTCCGGTGTTTATTCTCGCTTCCTTATTCCAGTATGTCTTTGCGGTGAAACTTCAGGTACTGCCGACCCAGGGATGGGGGCAGCCATCCAACATCATTATGCCTGCGGTGGTTATGAGTTTCGGCACCATTGCCACCTACGCCCGGTATGTAAAATCCAACATGCTGGACGTCATGGGACAGGACTACATTCTGACTGCCGAGGCAAAAGGGGTGAGCAGATTCAATGTCATCCGTAAGCACGTACTCAGAAATGCATTTTTACCGTGTATCACACTTCTGGGCGGACAGATCTCCGGCATTTTTACCGGGTCTTTCGTAGTGGAGAAGATCTTTGGTATTCCAGGACTTGGATTTTACTACATCAGTTCCATCAACGACCGTGATTATACGATGATTATCGGTACGACGATCTTTGCGGCGGGATTGTTCATTCTGGCGCAGCTTATCATCGACATCGCATACAGTCTTCTTGATCCGAGAATCCGTGTACAGTAGGAGGTAGGTTATGACAGCAGAAAGCAAAAGAAACGAAGCAATGATACCGGACATACCGGACGAGAAATTCCGCGTCATCGGGATTGACGAGAATGCAGGGGAGACCCTTGCCAGGAAGCGAATCGGCTACTGGCAGGATGCGTGGCGCAGATTCAAGGAAAATAAGATCGCCCTGGTGGCAGCGATCATTCTGATTGTGCTCATCTTTTTTATTCTCTTCGGACCGGCAATCAGCGGCTATGAATTTGAAGAAATTGACTCCAATGCCATCAACCAGGGACCAAGCGCAGCGCACTGGTTTGGAACAGACAATCTGGGATGAGATCTATTTGCCCGTGTATGGCAGGCAGGAAGAGTCTCTCTCATCATCGGATTGGTGGGCGCCTTTGTGGCAAGTATCGTGGGCTCCATCTACGGTGGGATTGCAGCGTACTTTGGCGGCGTGGTGGACGACGTGATGATGCGGATCGTGGAGATCCTTTTAAGTGTTCCGTATCTGTTGATCGTCATTTTGATCTCTGTCGTCACCGACAGCAAGAGCCTTGGCACCATGCTGGTGGCACTGACGCTGACCGGTTGGTGCGGGATCGCAAGGATTGTCCGGGGACAGATGTTACAGCTTAAATCTCAGGAATTTGTCTTGGCAGCCAACGCCCTTGGGGTGTCGCCGATGAAGACGATTCTGAAACATATGATTCCGAACACGATGAGCCTGATTATCGTTGCCATCACCTTTGATATCCCGGGATACATTTTCTCGGAGGCGTTCTTAAGCTATGTGGGACTTGGCATCCAGGCTCCGCAGACAAGCTGGGGAGCGCTTTCCACGGCGGCACAGCAGAACTTTATGTTTTATCCGTACCAGCTTTTGTTTCCGGCAATTATGATTGCGCTGACGATGCTGTCCTTTACCCTATTGGGGGACGGGCTTCGTGACGCGCTGGATCCGAAGCAGAGAAAATAATAGGGGGGAACGAAGATGGAAAACAAAGAGAATATCCTGGAGGTGGAAAACCTTCAAGTATCATTTCATACTTATGCAGGGGAAGTCAAAGCAGTCCGCGGCGTCAGCTTTTCATTGAGCCGCGGCGAGACTCTGGCGTTCGTAGGAGAGTCCGGATGCGGGAAATCGGTCACAGCCAAATCGATTATGCGGCTGTTAAAGCCGCCGGTAGCAGAGATTAAGCCGGAATCCAAAATCATCTGTGACGAAAAAGACGTCATGAAGATGAGCGGAAAAGAGATCTACGCACTCCGTGGGGACGAGATCAGTATGATCTTTCAGGATCCGATGACCTCCTTAAACCCGACGATGAAAGTCGGAAAACAGATCATGGAAAGCCTGATGCTGCACCGTAATATGAAGAAAGCCGAGGCACGGAAAGAGGCGATTCGTATGCTTAAAATGGTCAACATTCCAAGCGCAGAAAAACGGGTGGACAATTATCCACATGAAATGTCCGGTGGGATGCGCCAGAGAGTTATGATCGCTATGGCGCTTGCCTGCAACCCGAAGATTCTCATTGCCGATGAGCCGACCACGGCGCTGGACGTGACGATCCAGGCACAGATCCTGGAGCGGGGGACCGCAAAAGAGATTTTCTACGAGAGCAAACATCCGTATACATGGGCGCTGTTAAGCTCTGTGCCGAAAAAGGGAGATGCGTCCAAAGAAGAGTTGTACGCTCTGAAAGGAACGCCGCCGGATCTGATTCTTCCACTAAATGAGTGCCCGTTTGCATCCAGGTGTGAATACTGCATGGAAATCTGTAAGGAGCAGAATCCGATGGAGACCAGTTTAAGCGATACCCATAAAGTATCCTGCTGGTTGATGTATCCAAAGGCGCCGAAAGTGAAGTCCTTTTACGACAGGGAGGAAAGATAATGGGAGAAAAGATGGAAACGAAGAAAGTGGAATATATTTTGGAGGCAATCGATCTGTGCAAATACTTCAAGGCAGGAAGAAAGCAATATGTCAAAGCGGTCGATCACGTCAATATTCGCATGAGACATGGGGAAACACTGGGGCTGGTTGGTGAGTCCGGCTGTGGGAAGACAACCACCGGGCAGACAACCACCGGGCAGACAATGATCCGGTTGTATGAGCCTACCTCGGGGAAGATTCTTTTTGAGGGGCAGGATATTTCCAGGCTGAGAGGAAAAGAACTACTTCATTTTAAAAAGAATGTCCAAATCATATTCCAGGACCCTTACGCATCCCTGGATCCGCGAATGACGATCGGGGAGATTATCTCTGAGGGGATGGATGTTCACATGAAGCTCTCCGACAGAGAAAAGGAGTCCCGTGTCAATGAGCTTCTTCTGAAAGTCGGATTGAACACCGAGTATGCCAACCGGTTTGCCCATGAGCTTTCCGGGAGACAAAGACAGAGAATCGGGATCGCCAGAGCCCTGGCAGTGGAGCCCAAATTTATTGTCTGCGATGAGCCGATCTCGGCACTGGACGTATCCATCCAGGCGCAGGTGGTGAATCTTTTGATGAGGCTGCAAAAGGAAATGGGACTGACGTATTTGTTTATTTCTCACGATCTGTCCATGATCCAGCATATCTCGGACCGGGTGGGCGTCATGTACCTGGGATCCATCGTGGAGCTAGCACCGAAGCAGCCGATCTATTCCGTGCCGAAACATCCGTACACACAGGCACTGATCTCTGCCATTCCGGTGGCAGACCCGGAAGCGGACACAGAGACAGGACGGATCAAGCTGGAGGGGGAGGTACCAAGCCCGCTGAATCCACCAGGCGGATGTAAATTTCGGACCAGGTGCCGGTATGCGACAGAACGGTGCGCCAACGAAAGCCCCCAGTTAAGAGAAGTAGAACCGGATCACTTTGTGGCGTGCCACCTCTACGACAATTAAGGAGAAAAGACAGACAATGATATCGAATGAGCTGGCGGAAAAGATCCTGGACTATGCGATGACGCGTGGAGGAGATTACGCCGAAATCTTTGAAGAGGAAAGGGAGTACACAAAAATTGGCATAGCAGGAAAGGAGACGCCCACCATCCTGGCAGGGCAGGAAGCAGGTCTGGGAGTACGAATCCTAAAAGGAACGAAAAGCTGCTATCTGACCTTTTCTCATCCGGAGGAGGGCGTGCTTTTTCGGAAGATGAAAGGGGCGCTCTCAGACTGGAACGATCGGGCACATATAAGAACATTCAGCGGTAAAGATAGCTTCCCCAAAAGGCAGCAGGTGTTTCGGACGAATGTCAGCCGGAGGACTTCCCACCAGGAGACTGTCGGGATCTTACGGGGAATCGTTCACGCCGGGGAAGAGGAGGCCTCTTGTATCGTGCGGATGCAGACATCCTGTATCCAGGACCGATAGCAGGTCTGTATCAGAAATACAGAAGAATGCAATGTTCTGGATGAGCGGTGTAACACAAGACTCTTTGTCCAGGCGTTTGCTAAGGATAGCTGTGAGGCGGTACAGAGTTATACAGGACCTGGCATTTTGGGCGGGATGGAACTTTTTGACTCTATGGATGCCAAGGAGACGGCAAGAAACACGGCAGAATCAGCAGCCACCTTGCTCCATGCAAGACCTTGTCCGACAGGGCGGATGCCGGTGATTGTCGCAAATGGGTTTGGTGGGCTGCTCTTTCACGAGGCGTGCGGTCATTCATTGGAAGCGACCAATATGGCAGATGGCGGATCCGAGTTTTCCGGCAGGATCGGGGAGCAGATTGCCTCCCCCAAAGTCACGCTGGTGGACGATGGAAGGAGGCCGGGAGCGTGGGGATCTCTTCATATCGATGACGAGGGTATTCCGACAAGGCGCAACGTGCTGATAGAGAATGGGATCTTAAAAGGATGTCTCGTGGATCGGCTGGATGGCAGAAGATTGGGGATGCCACCGACCGGATCCGCCAGGAGAGAAACGTACCGTTTTGCTCCGGCGGCAAGAATGACGAATACCTTTTTGATGCCGGGAGAGGATGATCCTAAGGAGATGATCCGCTCTGTGATGTTTGGATTGTATGTGAAAAATATTCATGCCGGGTCTGTAAATCCGGTTACCGGAGAATTCAATTTTCACACCAACGAAACATTTCTGATTGAAAACGGGCGGATTGTATGTCCGGTACATGACGCCACTCTGATTGGAACCGGGAGAGAAATCTTAAACCAGGTAGAGATGGTCGGAACAGATGCTGCCATGGGGCAGGGGTTTTGCTATGCCGGAAGCGGCGCCATCTATATCGGGGCAGGTCAGCCGACAGTCAAGATCGGAAAGATGACGGTGGGAGGAGATCAGGTATGACAAAAATAGAAGAAACAGAGAATGTATTTTTCGCTCTTGGAACAGCATTAAAAGCGGAGGGCTTTAAAGCCATTCGCTTTTACCGGATTCGGACAAGGAGGCAGCTCTTTTCAGTCGTTGGCAGAGAAGACCTGCGGCGGGAAGAGGCAGATGATACCATGTACAGTATCGAAGCTGTATACGAAGGAAATCGATGCCGGATCTATACGAATCACCTGGAAGAGACCGAAAATGTCATTTGGATGCTGCAAAAGACCGCCAAAGTGTATGGGGAGGCATCAGGCAGGGCGGTTTGCTACATCTCGCGGGAGTGGGAGCAGAAGACGTTTTGTTGGGATGAACCCCATATGATCACAGAAACATTGAGACAAGTGCGGAAGATGGCGGAAGAATCCCGGATGATAACGCATGTGTCCCGCTGTACCTACGAACAGGTTTGCCGGGATATCCAGATGGTGGACGAAGAGATGCATATGATCTGTGACCGGGACGGCTATCATTGCTTTACATTCGGAGTAGTCGCTGAAGCAAATGGTTCAAGGGCAAGTACCACAGATTGTATTTACGGAAGTCATCTGTCCGGGATGGATGTCACATCCTGTGTCCGGCGTGTCATCCGGGAGGCGAAAGCCTCTGTCGGTGGCGGGAAACTACCGTCCGGCAGGTATCCGCTCATCCTTGGCGGCAAGGTTGCAGCAGAATTGCTGGATGCTTACCTGGGCGCATTTTTTGCAGGAAATCTTCAGAAAGACGAAAGCCCGCTTTGCGGAAAGGAGAACATGCAGATTGCCGCACCGGGGCTTTGGCTGCGGGAAGTGCCAGGATGGAGCAGGGGGAAGAGTCTGCGGACAGTGGATGATGAGGGCAACGCTGTCACAGAAAAAGATTTGATCCGGGACGGCGTGTTTTGTCAGCCTTTGTATAATGAAGAAACAGCGAAAAAGGCGGGGGTGGAAAGTACAGGGAATGGCTTTCACCCTGGGATCCGGGAGGATGTGCAAACCGGGGTCACAACACTGGTACTCGGCATGGAAGAGAAAAATATCACGACACGAAATTGCTTGGAAGAAGCGATGGGAGAGGGACTTCTCATCACCCACGTGGATGGTGTCTTTGCGGGAACTGACGCAAGGACAGGTAAATTTTCCCTCATTGCGGGCAGACGACGTATCCGGGCTGGGAAAGAGGCAGAGCCATTTAGGGAAGTGACGATTTCCGGCGACTTTTTTGAAGTACTCCGCCAGGTGCGGCAGGTCGGTGATGAGGTCTTTGTGACAGGAGCGGCAGCGGCAAGCGTACTGGTTCCAGATCTTATGACAGGAGAGCTGACCGTATCGGGAACATAAAGAAAATAGAGGAGGAAACAGGACATGGAACAGTATATAGAACCATATTTATCATGGATATTAGAAAAATTGCAGGAGCTGACTGCCATCGACAGCCCATCAGGATATACCACCGGGTGAGTGCATATCTGATGGAAGAATACTGGAAGATGGGGTATGAACCTGTATCCACGCAGAAAGGCGGAGTACTTGTAACACTTGGCGGCGGAAAAGCCAAAGAGGTGCAGGATCAAAGTGAACCGTCCAGACAGGAGGGCGCTATTCTGACGGCTGCCCATGTGGATACCCTGGGAGCCGTCGTTGCGGAAGTCAAAGTCAATGGAAGACTTCGCCTTTCACCGATCGGCGCCGTGAGCGCACACATTTTGGAGACGGAAAACTGTCGGGTTTGCACAAGATTCGGGGAAGTCTACGAGGGCACATGTCAGCTCGTCAATGCGTCTTATCATGTGAACGGAGAATTCAACCAGATTGTCCGCAACTATCAGAATATCGAGATTGTGCTGGATGAGGATGTGGCTTCGGCAGAAGATGTGAAAAAGCTTGGGATCGATAATGGAGATTACGTCTGCTTTGATCCGGTTACGAAGATTACAAAGAGCGGATACATCAAAAGCAGATTTTTGGATGACAAACTGAGCGCTGCCATTTTGATGGGGTATGCCAAGTATCTCAAAGAGACTGGGAAGACTCCAAAGCGTAAGGTATATCAGTATTTTACCGTATTTGAAGAAATCGGGCACGGGGCAAGCGCCTCAGTCCAGGCAGATGTTACGGATGTGCTTTCCGTGGATATGGGATGTGTAGGAGAGGGGCTTTCCTGCACTGAAAAGGAAGTCTCCATCTGTACGAAAGACAGCGGTGGACCGTATCACTATGGGCTTACGACAGAGCTTGTCAAGGCGGCAAGAGAAGCCGGGGTTTCCTACGCACTGGATGTGTATCCGTTCTATACATCCGACGTGGAGGCAACTTTAAAAAGCGGATACGATGTACGGCACGCACTCATCGGACCTGGTGTCTATGCCTCCCACGGATACGAAAGAAGTCACGTGGACGGTGTGAAAAATACGTTCCATCTGCTTTGTGCATATCTGGGAACAAAATAGAAAAGAGAAAAGAAGAGACAGAAGAATCAGGAAATGGCAGGATCCGGGGTAAGCCCCTGCGGTGCTGCTTTTTCTTGTACCAAAACGAAAAGTCGAGTATAATGGGCGGTAAGAGAAGCAATGAGGAAAGACCGGATTTGCAATATAAAAGGGGAAACATCGATGAAGAAAAATGATTTTATTACACTGGAAATAGAGGATATAGGAGTAGGCGGAGAAGGGATTGGAAAAGCTGAAGGCGTGACATTCTTTGTTAAAGACGCCATTGTCGGGGATGTGATTGAGGCGAGAATCACTAAATTAAAAAAGCACTATGGTTATGCCAGACTGATGAAGATTTTAAAGCCATCCGGTAAAAGAAAAGAAGCAAAATGTCCGGTGGCACGTCAGTGCGGCGGATGCCAGATTCAGGAGATGGATTATGGTGAGCAACTAAAATTTAAGGAACGAAAAGTACGAAACAACCTAGAGCGGATTGGAGGATTTGACCGGGCGTTTCTGGGTCGGGTGATGGAACCGATCTGTGGCATGGAAGAACCGTTCCGCTATCGGAATAAGGCACAATACCCCATCGGAACTGACCGGGAGGGCTACCCGGTGGCGGGATTTTATGCCGGACGAACCCACCAGATCATCCCGAATATGGTGTGCGCCCTGGGAAAAGAAATCAATACCCAAGTGCTGGAAGTAGTACTGGATTTTATGAGAGAATTTCAGATTCCTGCGTACAGTGAGGAAACCGGGAGAGGACTACTTCGCCACGTGCTCATTCGTACCGGTTTTCACACAGGGGAGATCATGGTCTGCTTCATCGTAAATGGTACCAGAATCCCTCATACGGATGAACTAACCGGGCGTCTTAGAAAACTTCCCGGCATGACAAGCATCACAATGAATATCAACTGTGATAATACGAACGTCATCATGGGAAAAGAAATCCGGCTGCTCTGGGGAAAAGAGTATATCACGGATTATATTGGAGAAATCAAATATCAGATTTCTCCGCTGTCTTTTTATCAGGTCAATCCGGTGCAGACGGAAGTGCTTTATGGTCTTGCATGCGAGTACGCAGGACTGACAGGAAACGAGACGGTATGGGATCTCTACTGCGGAATCGGTACCATTTCTTTGTTCCTTGCCGGAAAGGCAAAACAGGTCTACGGTGTGGAGATTATACCGCAGGCCATCGAGGACGCCCGGAAAAACGCTGACATCAACGGAATTGAAAATGCGGAGTTTTATGCAGGAAAAGCCGAGGAAGTCCTGCCAGATTATTACCGAAAGTATGAAACAGAACATCCGGAAGAACACGCACATGCGGATGTGATCGTGGTGGATCCGCCGAGGAAAGGGTGTGATCAGCGGCTGTTGGAGACGATGGTACGGATGGAAGCGAAACGGATCGTATATGTGAGTTGCGACTCCGCAACACTGGCAAGAGATCTGAAATATCTGTGCGGAAATGGATATGAGATGAAAAAAGTGAGGACAGTGGATATGTTTCCACATACGGTGCATGTGGAGACTGTCGCTCTGCTGACGAAAAAAGCTCAGTAAATCAAAGGGTTCTGCCGATTAAGGACAAAAATGGATGTGTGTTTCAGTTTCCGCAGAATGGCAATGCGGAAACTGATTTACCCAGGGGGATAGGCTGCTGAGTAGAGCGAAAATTATCTTTTGGCAAAAGTAAATTTTTTGGCGAAACGGGAAAAATGATAAAGACTGTATAGATTTGAATTATTGAATATAAAATGAGTGTTTGAGGGAAAGTCTAGCATTACATTTTTCTGACTGAAATCTTGCAATGATGTTTTTGGCTAAAGTTCCAAATAGTAAAGGGATGTTTGTACATAAAAATTGAAAAGCTAAATTGAAAATTGAATATACCAATTTTTTGATTGACAAACAGTTGGATTTGCGATATAATATTAACATCTATTAGTATGTTGTAATAAAAATGCGTGGAGGAATACCCGATGGCGGTAAGTTATAGAAAGCTTTGGAAGTTGCTTATTGACAAAGATATGAAGAAAAAAGATCTTAGATTGTCATCCAGAATTAGCACAAATGCATTGGCTAAGCTTGGGAAAAACGAGAGAGTGACAACGGATGTGATTGATAAAATTTGTTGCGCTTTGAATTGCGATGTCGGTGATATCATGGAAATAGTCGATGAGGAGCAAAACAATACCGTTCAAGGAGGGGCAGTCGATGAACATAGACCTTCTTAAAAATTATTTTTCTAAAGAAAACTGGGGGAAGCATGATCTGAGAGCGTTAAAAGGGGAACTTCTAAAATGTGCGCAGGAGAAACAGAAATGCTTCATGCCATTGGACAAAAATACTTATTCGGGTAATCCGATTCAGTTAATTGACTTTTTTTGCGGTGCTGGAGGGACTTCGCTTGGATTTGCATCAATAAATGAAATTATACCGGCGTTTAATTTTTTGGGTGGTTGTGATATCAATAAGGCTTCGGCAGAGAGTTATGCACATAATTATGGGACGCCTGTCATAAACCGTGACATTATTGAGCTTGCACAGAATGAGAAAATGCTTAAGGAGTTTCTCGACAACATTGGGTATGATAAAAGCAAACCGACCGTTCTGATTGGGTGTGCACCATGTCAAGGTTTTACATCACATAGAAAAAAGCATTGGAACGAAGAAGATGATATAAGGAATAATCTGGTTAATGTTTTTGCGGAAATCGTGAGTTATATTCAGCCTATTGCATTTATTATGGAAAATGTTCCTGAATTTTTATCAAACAGATACTGGAATTATTTTTCAGCAGCAAAGGAGCATTTTCTTCAAGACGGATACATTGTCAAGGAAAACATTTATAATGCAGCTTCATTTGGTGTCCCGCAGGAACGGTTTCGTTCAATTGTGATTGGTATGAAAAAGAATTTTTTGTTGCCTGAAGGATATCTTGAACCAAGTGATTATAGAACGGTACGGGAAGCAATTGGAGGATTAAATCCTGTACATGCAGGTGTGGCTGATCCGGGAGATCCCATGCACAAGAGTGCGGCGCATAAAAAGAGCACGATTGAAGTGCTTAAGCAAGTCCCGCATGATGGAGGAAATAGGCCGGCGGGTGTAGGTCCTGCTTGCCTTGACAGGACGAAAGGATTCTCAGATACCTATGGACGGCTGTACTGGGATCGTCCTTCAATTACGATAACTCATTACGCGCGTAATCCGGCGAGTGGAAGATATACTCATCCGGTGCAGGACAGAGGGCTTACAGCAAGAGAAGCTGCGTTGTTGCAGAGCTTTCCAATCGGATTTGAATTTATGGGAAAATCGGATGACATTTACCGACAAATAGGTGAAGCTGTTCCACCTCTCTTTGCAACGGGTATAGCATCGAATATTTTGATTGAGATGATGTCGTCGGAGCCGACAAGCAAGGAATTGGAAAACAGCCCTAAATCCATAGAGGAGCCCGTCAGCAGTTCTTATTCAAGCGTTATTGCCGGAATAAAAATCAAGCGAAAAGAGGAGTAGTATGTCTGAATATACTTGTGTTGACAGCTTTTGCGGAGCAGGAGGACTTGGTCTTGGATTACAGCAAGCCGGATTGGATATCCGTTTAAGTTTTGACATCGATGATATATGCATTAAGACAATAAAAGAAAACGAAAAGTATTTTAGCCATCCTGCACTTGTTGCAGATATCACTGACATGTTGAAGGGGAAGGCTTTGGAAATATGTAAAATGGAAAGGGGCGAACTGTTTCTTCTTGCAGGAGGTCCACCTTGTCAAGGATTTTCGATCCAAAGACGGGGAAGCGATATTGATTCTCGAAATCAACTGGTTTTTAAATACGCACAGCTTGTTAATGAGCTGTACCCTAAATACTTTGTTATGGAGAATGTTACTGGAATTGCCGGGAAACGCGGGAAAACGATTCTTGAACAGTTAATAGATGAGTTAAAAGGCATCGGATATGAGGTGCATATAAACCTTTTGGATGCTCAAGATTATGGTGTTCCGCAAAGGAGAAAGAGATACATTATCGTTGGGGAAAGAACGGATATGGGTGTTTATTATGTATATCCAAAACCGAACGGAGAGCATCGTACCGTTAGAGATACAATCGGCTCATTGCCAGAGCCTCTGATGGACGGGAGTGATTATCCCGGTATTCCTTTGCATCGAAGAGATAAGCTTTCAGATATTAATTTAAAACGAATTCGAGCATTAAAACCAGGACAGGGACGCGAATATTTGCCGGAAGATCTTCTTGCCGATTGCCACAAAATAGACAGTTCTGTTATTGGATATAGGAATGTCTACGGAAGGATGGAATGGGATGACGTCGCACCTACAATTACAGCAAGATTCGACAGCTTTACTCGAGGAAAATTCGGACATCCCGATCAAGACAGAAGCGTTTCATTAAGAGAGGGAGCCTTACTGCAAACATTTCCGATGGATTTTAGGTTTACAGGAAATAAAGTTGATATAGCAAGACAGATCGGCAATGCCGTTCCTCCTACATTAGCTGAACAAATCGGCAGAAGCATTATTGAGTGTTATAAGAGAAGAGAGGAAGAGTAATGTCATATAATTCGATTCTTAAAGCGTACTTGAAAGCCCTTCAAGAGCAGTACAAAAACGCAACGAACAGTAGGCAGTATACGGCTGAATTATCGTATCGAATGCCGCTTGATACAATGGAAAGGGCTCTTGCAAAGGAGTTTAATCCTGATGATGATATAGATGTCATTCTAGAACCGACAACGCAGGGCAGAGTTGGGCGGCCGGACTGGCGTATTCATAACAAGGATACTATGGGCATTTATGGATACATTGAAGGAAAAGGACTTTCGGAGGAACCTTTTGATACAAGACCGTATGCTGCTCAAATAAAAAAGTACCTTACATTAGGGCATAAGCTTATCATCACGGATGGTATTGACTTTGTGTTTTGTATGGATAGGGATAGGGAGCCTACGGTTATTTCCATTATAGACAAAGACAAAATGCGTACAAGGGATTGGTCTGCTCAAAAGGTCGATGCACGATTTGAAGTTTATATGCGCGAGTTTTTTAAGAATCCGTCTCCACAACAAGTTAACGAAGCAAAGCTGGTAGAACTTGTTGCGGTAAGAACAAGAATGCTGGCTGATGATATTTTAGAATTGGTCAATATTCCTCTTGAGGAAGCTATGAACGAGAATGAGCGCGAAGTTATAGTATTGCTTCAAGGTATGCGAGAACTGGTTTACAACCATAATGATTCAAATTTAAGAACTGGCGAAGTTTTCGCTGATTTTACAGCGCAGGTGATAATGTTTTGCTTGCTTTATGCTCATAGAGTGCTATGTGCATCGGAAGATTCGCCTGCTGAAAAAGAACGAAAGATCAATGCTTATATCAAAGAGGATTTGTCAGAAGGAGAAGCGTTAACGCCGTTTAGAAATCTTATGCTGTATCTGCGGGATCATGCTGACAAGAGTTTCTTTATTAACCAACGTATTGACGAATGTATAAAATTTTTGTCATTTATTAAAATGACGGATCAACAATTGCTGAATCCGGATTATCATCAACTTTTTGAATTGTTTCTTTCAAAATATGATGCAAAGTCCCGCTTTGATTTCGGCGCATATTATACTCCTAAGGTTCTTGCGGATTTTGTTGTTAAGTTAGTAAACTATGTTGTCGCAGAAAATTTTCCGGGGAAGAGCATATATGACGATGGAAACACCATTGTAGATCCGTGTTGCGGCACAGGTTCTTTTATGGAGGCATTAATTAGTCACGATCCCGGTAACGGATCATATAACCTTTGTGGAATCGAAATTCTTCCCGCTCCGTATATGCTTGCGAATTATCGAATGGCTGTACTGGAGAAACAAAATGGTAAGAAAAACAACAAGATTAAAATTCTTCTTGCCAACACGCTAAGCAACAGTGTATTTAACGGAGAAGCAAATGAGGACTCCATTGAAGGGCGAGAACTTCTGCAGGCTAACAAGATTTCAGCCTTGCCGTTGAAACTTGTAATAGGGAATCCACCGTGTTCGGACACTTTGCGTGAGAATATATCTGATGATTTTTCTATCATTAATGGGCTTATGGAGGATTTTAGACCGCCAGAGGCAATGCGCCGCGGAAGACAGAATATCCAGAAACAAATTAATAATCCGTTTATGCAGTTTTTGAGATGGAGTTGTAAGAAACTGTTGGATTCACAAAATCATTCTGTACTTGCACTTATTGTTCCACTGTCATTTTTGGAAGCAGAGTCCTATAAATATGCAAGAAAATACCTTTGTGAGCACTTTTCAGATGTTTGGGCAGTTGCTGTAGATGCCGATGCGAGGACGGGAGTGCGCAGCGACAGTTTGTTTCACACGCTTCAAGGCCGTGCTGTGATTGTGTTGACAAGGAAATACGGGGATGATGCGCCTATTAGAGTGGTTCACTATTGCGATTATTCGCATAGTATGCGAGGCAATAAGGAACGTTTGTTAAGCGATGATATTTCGAATATAGCGTCAAGATTTGAAGAGTACGGCATTGATACGGATACGGTTGCGTTTTCTCCTGTTAAACCTTTTGACACTGAAATGTATAAAAAGTTCTGGCCGGTCAGTAATGAAAACGGGCAGAATGCTATTTTTTTAAATCATTGTTCTGGAATTAAATTAGCGCCTACGGCGATTTTTACTCATGTTAAGGCGCCTATGCTAAAAAGAAGAAGCAGGGAGATTGCTTTAAACGGTGCTTCTGAAGCCAGCGTTTGGTTTTCAAAGCAAGATAGACCGCCAAAGGAGGAAAAAATAGTTGCATTCCAAAATGCTTTGAATGGCTGTGGAGACAAACGGGTTATGGATCAGATGCTTACAGAGAATATTCATTCTTATTCGTTCAGACCGTTTCTAACCTCGAATGTTTTGCTGTGGAAAGAAGTATTGCTGAAATATAGTCGCATTGGTGGAGGCGGGACAAGATTACGTCCGGAAATCATCAAAGCTTATTCGGATCAGAATACTGTCGGATTCGCAATGGCGCATGCGCCAAAAGACTTGAATCCGACGCTCTCTCAATTTGTATCATTTTGTTGGTATTATCCGGATAATGATATGTGTACAAGAGGCAATTCGCATATTTATATGAATCAATATCCCAATAGACAAGGAGGCATGTCAACTAACATTGCTCCTGAAATATTGAGTGCGGTTGTCTCCATGATCGGGATGTCTGAAGAAACTGCCGCTAAGAAAATTGTATTTTATGTATATGCGGTAATGTGTTCTCAAGTATATTTGGATGATTTTGAAGGAGCTCTTTTTACTGTGAATCAGTCAGACAAGAGGGCGAGAGTACCTGTTGTGTCAGATAAGGAACTCTTTTTGAATATATCGGAAATAGGAAAGAGCATTGCTGATTTGGAAAAAGTTGATTTTAGCCCCGAAAACATTCTTGGCTTTGATTACGATTTCCTCATGCAATCAGTTCCTGCTGGATTTCAGATTAAAAATGTTCCGCATCCGTTTGATGCGGAAAATGAATTGTTGCTATTAACGGATGGAAATAGAACAATAAAAGTTTATTGTCCGCTTTCACTCCAGCGGCTTAATATTTCCGGATATGATGTTATTAAGGCAGTATGGCTGAAGTTTAACTCTTATGATTTTACTCATTGTGAGTTTACGGGGGATGATATGAGGAGATTGCTTGACTTTCTTAATACGATTGCAATTCATGAAAAATATGTCGAGAAACTTGATGAAATGATTGCGCCAATATTAAATGGGGTTGTGCCGCTAGTTGTAAACGAGGATTAATAGGATGACAAGGATATGGACAAATTTTCAAAGGAAAAACGGAGTGATATCATGTCGCATGTTCGCGGCAAAAACACGAAACCGGAAGAAGCGATAAGAAAATACTTGTTTTCAAAAGGATTTAGATATCGTAAAAATGATAAGAGATATCCTGGGAAACCGGACATTGTGCTCCCGAAGTATCATACGGTAATTTTTGTAAACGGTTGTTTCTGGCATCAGCATCCGGGGTGCAAATCTGCTGCATTGCCGGAAACGAACCGTGATTATTGGAAGGCGAAACTTCAAAGAAATGTTGAACGTGACGCTGTACAAATTCGTCAGCTTGAGGAGATGGGGTGGTATGTAATCGTTTTATGGGAATGTGAGATATCCAGTAAATCCAAACGAAAGGAACGATTAATATCCCTTGTCAATGAAATAGAACATCATTAATTTTACTGCGATGAAAATGATGTCGGTCCGGAGAAATATAAAAAAACTGCGGTTTCGTTCTTGCACATGAATATTTATGAGAAACAGAATAAAGGGGGTTAGAAATTGGCATTTAGAGTAATTAATCCTAAATTTTATATCTAATTTTTGATTATCCTCATAAATATTATACATTCAAGCATTTTGAAGTATAGAAAATCATTCATTTTACCACGAATTTACCACGATTGAATGAGCCTTGATATGATAATAAAACAGCACTAAAAAGACACCATTGACCTACGAGGTGTCTTTTATTAAAAAACAGTCAATCCTAAGACTCACTGCTTTGTATATATAGATATGAAATTGTAAAACTAGAAGCCGTTTATTTTTTCTTTTTAGGTTTTGGCGTTGGTAGTTCATCATACATCACA